>ERZ827108.436-NODE-436-length-70663-cov-35.170661_pt1 | contig 70663 bp, 59 predicted proteins | sample MGYA00519921_ERZ827108 | MGnify/ENA primary metagenome ERZ827108 (study PRJEB31778, sample SAMEA3449258) | human gut metagenome | biome: human gut; feature: human-associated habitat; material: faeces | place: United Kingdom | collected 2010/2012 ... | reverse complement strand
CTCATTGTCCGTTAAAATCTTTAACCCTTTAGTCAAGATCTTTCAGGACTAGACATTATCGAACAGTCCGCCCTTCCGGCAGGCCCGTTCGAACTGCATGAGCCGGTCCTGCTCTTCTCCGGATGCCAGCAACCAACGGCTTCCGGGCCGAAAGGCGGGGATGACGGTCTGCTTGAAACACGAACGCTCCATCAATTCCTGCCGGCCGGGCATTCCCTTGCCCGTATACCGGTAGAGCGTGGTTCCGGTCGCCGGCGCGGTGGTCTTCACATACCGGAAGATGATGTGCGAAGACGTGACTTTGTCGAACAAGGGAGCTTCCTTGAACTGGTAGATGTCGGTGATGTGCCCGTAGCGGCACAGGTAGTCGCGCAGGGATTGCGCGTGGGTAGTGTTGAACCAGTACTCGGGACAGATGAATATGAGTTCGCCGTCTGTGCGTAGCTGTTCCACGCTCTTCAGCAGGAAGATGAACAGATAGTCGCAGAGGCTGTTGAAATATTCGTTCCACAACGCGCAGGTGGCCAGTTCTTCCTTCAACTCAGGCTCAAGGTTCTTCCAGCGGATATAGGGCGGGTTGCCTATCACCACGTCGTACCGTTCGCTCAGCGGCGAGGAAACGAAACTTTCCCTGCGTACAAAGTCGAAAGGAATGTCCAGCGCGGTGTCGATTTCGTAGGCCGAAAGACGGGTGAACCCCTGTTCCGCGAGTTTTTCAAGGAAAACACCCTTGCCGCATGACGGTTCGAGCACGTCGGCCGACTTGTCGTGCCGGATGAGCGAGGTCATGAAACCGGCTATGACCTCTTTGGTGAAATATTGTCCGTACCTGTTCTTGTCCGTCATGGAGAAAGTCGTGCCTGATTATACGGAAACCTTTGCCGCAATGTGGGGCCAGGGGTCGTAGCCCTCGAGCGTAAAATCCTCGAAGCGGAAACCGAACAAGTCCTTCACGTCCGGGTTGAGCCTCATGCGGGGCAAGGGGCGCGGCGTGCGGGTCAGCTGCAGGCGCGCCTGTTCCAAGTGGTCCAGGTACAGGTGCGTGTCGCCCGTGGTGTGGACAAAGTCGCCCGGCCGCAGGCCCGTGACCTGCGCCACCATGAGCAGGAGCAGCGCATAACTGGCAATGTTGAACGGTACGCCGAGGAAAGTGTCGGCCGACCGCTGGTAGAGCTGCAGCGAAAGCCGTCCGTCGGCCACGTAGAACTGGAAAAGCAGGTGACACGGCGGCAGGTTCATGCGCGAAAGGTCGGCCACGTTCCACGCCGACACGATGATGCGGCGCGAGTCGGGGGTATCCTTTATCTGACGTACGACTTCGGCTATCTGGTCGATGTATCCGCCGTCGTAGTCGGGCCACGAGCGCCACTGATAGCCGTAGATGTGGCCCAAATCGCCGTTCTCGTCGGCCCATTCGTTCCAGATGCGCACGCCGTTCTCCTGCAGGTAGTGCACGTTAGTGTCGCCCCGCAGGAACCACAGCAGTTCGTGGATGATGGACTTGAGGTGCAGTTTTTTCGTCGTCAGCAGCGGGAAGCCCTCTTCAAGGTTGAAGCGCATCTGATGTCCGAAGACGCTCTTCGTACCCGTTCCGGTGCGGTCGCCTTTCACCGTACCTTCGTCGAGTATGCGGCGCAAGAGGTCGAGATATTGTTTCATGCGAATTTTCGTATGGGTGATTCAAGACACAAAGATACGTTTTTCTTGCGGATAAATCTCCGGGTAAGGGGAGCAAGACGGCAAAAAGGCCGTAAAAGGACCGCGACAGGGCGGACTGGCGCCGATTCAACTTTAACGTTTTTAACTTTCAGCAACACGCGGCGGGCGGGTAATGGGGCTTTTCCGGGAAGAAAATTTTCCTAAGATAGGGATAGTTTTTCCTATCCCTATCTTGGTTTTCACTACATGTGCATGTAGAAACGGCCGTCCGGGCATGTAAACACTCCGGTAACAGGCGTGTTTACGTACAAAACGAGGGCAGACCCAGCGGTCTGCTCTCGTTGCTGATGCAAAGATAATACTTTTTTCGCCCGAATGCAAGAAGTGTTAAAACGGGCCGGCGGCCTGCGCGGCGGTTGCGGGCGTCAGATTTCGGTCGCGTCCTTCTTTTCCTGCACTATGGCGTCGATGACGGCCACGGCCGTGATGTTCACGATGTCGCGCACGGAGCTTTCGAAGTCTGTGAAGTGGATGGGCTTGTTCAGGCCCATCTGGATGGGGCCTACCACCTCGCCGGCTTCGGACATCTGCTTGATCATCTTGTATGACGCGTTGGCTGCGGTGAGGTTGGGGAAGATAAGTGTGTTCACATCCAGGCCTTTCAGCCGCGTGAAGGGGTATTTGTCGTCGCGCAGGTCTTTGTCGAAGGCGAAGTTCACTTGCATTTCGCCGTCGATGGCCAGGTCGGGGCACTCGGCGTGCAGGCGTTCGATGACGCTGTGCACCTTGGCGGCGCTGCCTTCGGTGTCGGTGCCGAAGTTGGAGTAGGAGAGCATGGCGATGACGGGGGTGCGGTTGAAGAAGCGGACCGTCGATGCGCTCAGGCGGGCGATGTCGCGCAGTGCTTCGGCATCGGGGTGGCGGTTGATGAGGGTGTCGGCGATGAAGTAGATGCCTTTCTTGCTGTTTACAAGGTGCATCGTGGCGAAATGCTTGTATCCGGGCTGCACGCCGATGACTTCGTGGGCCACTTTGATGGTGTTCGAGTACTTCGTGTAGAGGCCTGTGATGAAGGCGTCGGCATCTCCCGTCTCGACCATCATCATGCCGAAGTAGTTGCGCTCGTACATTTTGTCGATGGCTTCCTGCAGGGTGTAGCCTTTGCGCTGCATTTTTTCGGCAAGCACTTGTGCGTAGCGGTTTCGGCGCTCGTTCTGCGCCTCGTCCCGCAGGTTGAGGATTTCCACTCCCTGAAGGTTGAGGTCCATGTCGGCGGCCATTTTCCGTATCTGTATGTCGTTGCCCAGCAGGATGGGGTGGCAGATACCTTCTTCCTTGGCGCGTATGGCGGCCTCGAGCATGGTGGGGTGTGTGCCTTCGGCAAAGACGACGCGGCGGGGGCTGAGGCGTGCGGTGTCGTAGAGGTTTTGCGTGAACTTGCTTTCCTGTCCCATCAGTTCGCGCAGGTGTTGGCGGTAGGCCTTCCAGTCGGTGATTTCCTTGCGGGCCACGCCGCTCTCGATGGCTGCCTTGGCCACGGCCATGGAGACTTCGGTGATGAGGCGCGGGTCTACGGGCTTGGGGATGAAGTAGTCGGGGCCGAAGGTGAAGTTGCGCACGTGGTAGGCGCGGTTCACGATGTCGGGCACGGGGCGTCGCGCCAGGTCGGCTATGGCCCGTGCGGCGGCCATCTTCATTTCCTCGTTGATGGCCTTGGCGGCGGTGTCGAGCGCGCCGCGGAAAATGTAGGGGAAGCCTATGACGTTGTTGATTTGGTTCGGGTAGTCCGTGCGTCCCGTGCTCATGAGCACGTCGGGGCGTGCGGCCATGGCGTCCTCGTAGGATATTTCGGGTACGGGATTGGCCAATGCGAAGATGATAGGCTTGTCGGCCATCGAACGGACCATGTCTTGCGTCAGAACGTTGCCCTTGGAAAGTCCGACGAAGACGTCGGCGCCGCTGACGGCCTCGGCAAGCGTGTGCACGTCGGTGCGGCTTGTGGCGAACTCACGCTTTTGCGGGTTGAGGTCGCTGCGGTCTGCGGTGATGGCTCCCTTGGAGTCGAGCATGACAATGTTCTCGTGGCGCGCGCCGAATGCGCAGTAGAGGCGCGTACACGATATGGCGGCCGCTCCGGCGCCGTTCACGACGATGCGCGCGTCCTCGATGCGCTTGCCGGCCACGTCGAGCGCGTTGATGAGGCCTGCGGCCGAGATGATGGCCGTGCCGTGCTGGTCGTCGTGCATGATGGGTATGTCGAGCTCAGCCTTGAGCCGGCGTTCGATTTCGAAGCATTCGGGCGCCTTGATGTCTTCCAGGTTGATGCCGCCGAAGGTTGGTGCGATGGCTTTGACGGCCTGGATGAATTTTTCGGGGTCTTTCTCGTCGATTTCTATGTCGAAGGCGTCCACGCCTGCATAGATTTTGAACAGCAGGCTCTTGCCTTCCATCACGGGCTTGCCGCTCATCGCGCCGATGTCGCCGAGACCGAGCACGGCCGTGCCGTTCGAGATGACGGCCACGAGGTTGCCTTTGTTGGTGTACTTATATGCGTCGTTCGGATTGCGCTGTATTTCGAGACAAGGCTCGGCCACGCCGGGCGAATAGGCCAGCGACAGGTCGGTCTGCGTGCGGTAGGGCTTGGTAGGTACCACCTCGATTTTTCCGGGCTTGCCTTGCGAGTGATAGAGCAGGGCCGCTTCTTTCGTTATCTTTACCATTTTTCTTGAGAACTAATGACAGGTTGAACTATTTGATTGAAAACTGTTGCAAAAATACGGATTTCAAACGAAAAACGCGGATTTGCGTCCGCGTTTTTCGTTTGAAATCAGAAGCGATAGGTGAGTGTGACGCCGATATTCTTGAAGCCGGAATCGTTGATGTCGAAGTCGTCGCCCACTTGGAAGCATATCATCGGGCGGTAGTCTATGCCGAAAGTCAGCGGGATGCTTTTCAGCGTGAATCCGAAGCCGAGCGTGCCGACCGGCCCGAGGAACAGGCTGTCGTCTCCCTTGTCCGCGTCGTAGTAGCCCAGGCCTGCGCCGAAGCCTCCCCAGAATTTCCACGTGGCAAAGCGGGGTGTCCATCCGGGCCATTGGCGTATGTTCCAGTTGTAGACGCCTTGTGCCACGAGGCCGTCGTCTATGTCGAACAGGCCTACCGTCACGTCGAGGAAGTTCTTCTTGTTGAAATGATACTGATACTCCAAGTCGATGGTGGAACCGCCGAAGTGGGCGCCGAACGCATGGGGCGTGCGTTGTGCGTGGGCAACAGCTGTCGTCAGGGACAGGATAAGGAGAAAGAGTAACTTTTTCATAAGCGTAAAGTTTAGTGATTGTTTTTGTGAGGTTGGTCTCGCTGTCGGCAAAGATAGTGGAAACGTCGCGCAAATGGCTTCCGCGCCTCCCTAATAATCACAAAAAAGTCATTACGCTTCAAAAAAGCGGGCCGGTTTGTCGGGCAAGCCTTACCGGACTGCACAGTCCTTATATATTATAAGGTGTATTTTGCAAAAAAGAGGCGCGTGCCGGCATCCTTTCGGGACATCCGGCACGCGCCATCCTTATTCTGCGCCCGACGGGCGGCTTGTTTTATTTCACAAATACCTTCTTGCCGTTCACGATGTAGAGGCCTGCTGCGGCTTTCTGTACACGGCGTCCGTCGAGGGTGTAGACAGCGGCGTTCTTGTCTGCCGAAACGGCAACGCCGTCAATGCCGGTAATCGTTTCCTTGCCGTCGGTGCTGGCGTCGGTCAGGTTCTTGAGACCGGCTACGCTGAAGTAACGGGTAAGTTCTCCGCAGAACCAAACTTCCTTGCCGAGCATGTCGGGGTTGTCCTTGAGGTTATAGGCGGCACGGATGGCGCTTCCGCTCTTCATCTCGACGGGCAGGTTTTCCTCGGCCGTACCGATGGCCAAGTTGGAAGCCGGGGCGTTCTCGGCACCTTCGGTGAACTTGTTGTTCACATAGCTGCCGGAGATGGTACCCTTGACCCAAACCTGACCGGTCACCTTCTCGAAGAAATAAAGTGCGTCGGCCACGCTGTAAGGCTCGGCCAGGGTGCCCTTACCCTCGATGATGTAAAGGTCGAAAGAGGCTTTGGATGCAAGATATGTGGCATTCTCGGCCGTTTCGACGGTAATCGTCGTGTGGCCATAGCCTTTCACGGTGATGGCGCCGTCTTCGGCCACCGTAGCCACGTTCTCGTTGGAAGAAGTAAAGGTCTTCTCGGCGTCGGAAGCCGTGGTCAGGGCATTGTTCACCGTCCAGGCCTCACCGGCGAGGACAGCCACTTCTTTCTCTGCCCATGCCGTTTCGGGGTTCACGAGGTTGGTAATCATCTGCACGTCGTCTGCGCTGAGCGGATACACCTGTGCCGCACCGTTATAAGGCTGCACGATACCCGTGACGTTGTAGTTCTTCGTCGTATCGAAGATGAAGTCGGTCAGAACGGCGAAGTTGTCGCGCAGAACCAGCTCGTTGTCGCTCTCGTCCACCATGGTGATGTTGTTGTTCTCAAGGGCCTCGGCGGCAAAAGCCACGTCCTCGATGGTGACGAGGAGGTTCTCGTACGTCTTGGACGTGTCGTCCTTCACGGCTGCCAGGGTAGCCTTGACGGGCACTACTTCGTTGTTGCTGCTTGCCACGGTAACCTCGGCGTAGTCGGCGGCCGAGATTTCGGTCAGGCCATTGTACGAAACCAAAGAGCCGGCTACCTTACCGTTAATCTTGTCTCCCTTGGCGAAGGCGGGTTCGTTGGGTCCGTAGAACTGCATACCCTCCGTTCCGTCCGTCACGTAGACGCTGTAATTGTTGCCTTTCTTGGCAATGGCCGTAACGAGCAGGTCGCTGAACGTATAGGTTGCCTTCACGGCCGTGCCGGTAGCGGCGGATTTCAGGTCGGCAATCGTCGTATAGTCGGGGACATCGGGCACAACCACGGCCGCACCTTTTCCTTTCACCACGAAATCTTTCACTTCGTAAGTACCTGCGGCCTCGGCCGTGCTGGTGTAGACGAGGGCAACGTTGATTTTCTTGCCGTCGTATGCCTTGAGGTCGAAAGTAGCCGTAACGAAGGGGAACGTTTTGTCGCACGTAGGATAGTTGTCAATGGACAGCTCGGTCCACTCTCCGCCTTCAGCCTTTATCATGGCCTTGATTTCGGACTCGATGTTGGCGAAGTAGTTGGCAGCATGTGCGAAGGAGAGGGTGCAATCCGTAGCTTCGGTCAGGTCAATCTGCGGGGAAACGAGCCAGCTCTCGGAGGCTTTCGCGCCTCCGCCTACAAATGCGGATGCCTTGGCCACCTTGTAGCGGCTGTCGAACGACCAGACGTAAGTGCTGCCCTCGGGCAAGAGCTTGTTGTCGGCCGTGAAGTCGCCCAGACCGGTGCTGAAGGATTCGCTGTAAAGCACGGAAAGTTCATCGCCGGGGTTCTCATCACCACCACCGGGATTTTCGTCACCACCACCGGGGTTCTCGCCGCCTTCTTCTCCGAAGGTAACGGTCATGGTGCTGATGTTAAGCGTGGCCGAAACGGCAAACACGACTTCCGATGCGCTGCCTGTCCATTCCTTCGAGGCGTAAGTGCCTGAATTGGGTGTCATGCTGGTGTCGGCAACCTTTCCGCCCGTGAAGACTATCTTCGAGATGGTCTTTCCCGTCGGGGCAGCCACGGTCATGTTCCACGTCTTGTAGACACGCAATTCATAGGCCGGACCCTTTGCCGTCCAGATGTAAACGGGATTAGCCCCCGTATTTTCGGTGGCAAAGGAGATGCTCACGCCACTGTTCGTAAAGGTAGTCGAACCTGCCTCTACACCGTGGCCTGACGTCTCTGCAGGTGTGACGGCCGGTGTCAGGCCGGTCGGATTGGTAAAGTCAAACGTAGCCTCGTCGGCAAAGGACGAAGTGACGAATGCCATCACCATAAACGATAGAAGTAAAAGTTTCTTCATACTGTTTTGTGTTTTAGTTAATATTTTAAGTTAGTATTACACGGCAAAGGTAGAAATAAAAAACGGGGGGTAAAACAAAATAAGTGACAAAATAAGGATGTCCGGAAAAAGCCGGAAGAAAAACCCTGCAAAAACGGGGATTCGGGCACGAACATGACACAAAGATTTCACTACATTTTAATCTCTGAAAACTACATGGCTTATAGGAAAAACTACATGGCTTGTAGTTGAAACTATCCCTATGATAGTTTTTCCTACATGGCATGTAGTTTTGGGTATATGAGTATCAGTGAGTTGGAAGGCCCATTTCCGGGGTCGGGAAAAGCCTTTCCGGAGGGCCGGGACAGGCGTACCGCCAAGGGACAGGCACTGCGCGCCCAGCACGTCGGAGCCGGGAAAAAGAAGCGTGCGCGGGACAACAGACTTCCCCGCGCACGCGCGTATATAGAACAATGTGTGTCGGCGTCATTTGCCTTCCAGTTCCTCGCGCGTCAGGCTCCGGCGGTCTATGGCGTGCCATGCGTAGCCGATGTAGGCCAGTACGAAAGGGATGCAGAGGGATACCCACGACATGGCCTCGAGAGTGAACTCGCTGGAACAGCTGTTGGCAATCGTGAGCGAGCTTTGCAGGTCGGCGGTCGAGGGATAGTAGGCCGTACCGTTATACCCCGCCAGCAGGAAGAGGGCAAGCACGACTATCACCGTGCCGGGTCCGGCGAGCCAGATGCCGCGTACGAACGCGGGGCGCAGGAGTGTGCGCCCGATGCCCGCCAGCACGAGCACCGTGCCCGCCAGCAGGGTCAGCGCGACCGCGGGCATGGAGAGCAGGTTGTCGAGGTACTTGTGCGGCACAAGGACTACCGTGCCGTCGGCCGCCACGCCGAAACCGCCGCGCGCCAGCAACAGCCCCGCGAACGTCAGGAAGAACAGCACAAAGGGCAGCGCGTTGATGGCTACCTGCCGGCGCAGGCGCGGCTGCAAGCCGCTGTCGTCGATGTTGTTGATGAGGTAGAGCGAACCGAGCGTGCGGGCCAGGAACACGACCGTGAAGCCCAGCACGAGATTCATCGGCTCGGCCAGCGCTTCGAGGCCGTGCCAGCCGCCGGTCCAGCGGCTGATGGCGGGCACAAGCGTGCCGGCCGCGCCCATCGCACCCTTTTCGACCACAAACGGCGAGCCGGTGAAGAACGTGCCTACGGCCGCGCCCACTATGAACGGGCCGGCAAAGCCGTTGAGCACGAGCAGGCGGTGGTAAGTCTTGGCTCCGAGCAGGTTTCCCGCCTTGCCCTGGAACTCATAACTGACGGCCTGCAACACGAAAGTGACCAACAGCAGCATCCATACCCAGTAAGCGCCGCCGAAGCTGGTGCTGTAGAACAGCGGGAAGGCGGCAAAGAACGCGCCGCCGAAGGTGACGAGCGTCGTGAACGTGAGTTCCCATTTCCGCCCCGTGGAGTTCAGAATGAGCGCCCGCGTGCCGGCATCACCGCCCAGGCGGAGCAGGAGCGAGTTGGCGCCCTGTACGAACATGAGGAATACGAGCAGTCCCGCGAGCAAGCCTATCAGGAACCACCAATAGTGTTGTAACAGTGTGTAGGTTATCATCTTTTTTCTTTTTTTACGGTGTAAGGACGGCGCATCGGCCGCCCGGTTTATGTTTCCTTGGTCTTGTGCCTCACCGGGCCTCGGGCCGGTCCGCCTCGCCGGCATCCGGCTGGCGCTTGATGGCACGGCACATGATGCGGACCTCGGCTATGAGCAACAGGGTGAAGATGAGCAGGAACACAAAGAACGTGAACTGCACCGAACCTGCCGAGAGGCTCGAAACGGACGCGCCGACCGGCAGCAGGTCCTGTATGGCCCAGGGCTGCCGCCCTACTTCGGCCACCACCCATCCGGCCTGTCCGGCCACGTAGGCCAGGGCTATCGACCACAGTCCGGCATGAAGCAGCCACCGCGTGCCTTCCAGCCGGCCGCGACGGGCTTGCCACCACACGAGGACCAGGACAAGGAGCAACGCCATGCCGGCCCCGACCATCAGACGGAAGGCCCAGTAGACCAAGGGTACGGGCGGGATAAGGTCCTCGGCCTTGTCGATGTAGCCGTAACCGAAGTAGGCGCTGTGTTTCCTCAGCTCCTCGCGCGACTCATACTTGGCGCGGGCGTCACCGTCCTCGTAGGCCTTGCGGAAATCGCGGAACGCCGCCAGCGCCTGCCGTCCGCGCTCCATTTTCCCGGCGGCTGAGAGATGCTCCCGGCCGTCATTGTCGGTGTATCCGTCGAGAATGTCGTGCGTGCCGGGCACATAGCCGTCAAAATCGTGCGTGGCCAGGAACGACAGCACGCCGGGAACCTCGACGCCCGGCACGATGGAGAATGCCGCCCCGCGGCCTCCCCGCTCCAGTCCCTCGGCCGCGGCGAGCTTCATGGGCTGGTTCTTGGCCATTTCCACGCCCGAACGGTCGCCGGTCATCATGACCAGCAGCGCGGAACATACGCCTACGACGGCCGCCACCTTGATGCTCGCCGTCGCCAAACGGCGGTTACGGCCGCGCAACAGGAACCAGCAGCTCACGCCCACCACGAAAACAGCGCCCGTGAGCCAGCCGCTCGTCACCGTGTGCGTGAATTTCGTCACGGCCTCGGGCGAGAAGGCCACCGCAAAGAAGTCCATCATCTCGTTACGTACCGTCTCGGGATTGAACTCCATGCCGACGGGATGCTGCATCCACGAGTTAGCGACGAGTATCCACCAGGCCGAGAGCGTCGCCCCTATGCCGGTCATCCATGTCGCGACAAGGTGGAAGCGCCGGCTTACTTTTTCCCAGCCGAAGAACATGACGGCGATGAACGTGGCCTCGAGGAAGAAGGCCACGATGCCCTCTATGGCCAGCGGGGCGCCGAAGATGTCGCCCACAAACCAGGAGTAGTTGCTCCAGTTCGTACCGAACTCAAACTCCAGGATGATGCCCGTGGCCACGCCGACGGCGAAATTGATGCCGAAGAGCTTCTGCCAGAACCGTGTCACGGTCTTCCAGAACGGGTCGCCCGTCTTAAAATAAATAGTCTCCATGATGCCCATCACCAGGGCCAGTCCCAACGTGAGCGGGACGAACAGCCAGTGATAGCAGGCCGTAAGGGCGAACTGCGCCCTCGACCAGTCAATCAGTGCCAAATCGGGGAAATTCATATCGAAGTGCCTTTTAAGTATTAATGTATCAAGGTCAGGTTTTCGTCCGTCCACACCTTATTATATATAGGTGCGGGAAAATCGGGCGCGGCCGCCGCGGAAACTTTCCGTCCTGCCCGGTCCGTCAGCGCCGGTCGGGCCGTTCGTCGGCGCCGGACAGGTTGCCGGCCACGGTTTCCTGCTTCTCGGCGTCGGTCATGTCGGCCAGGGCGGGACGGAACAGCCAGGGGCGTAACACGGCGAAGAGGATGAACAGCTTCAGCAGTATGATGGCCCACAGCACACGGCCCCAGGTCATGCCCTTGAAGCCGTCGCGGTAGAAGTTCCAGACGCTCTGTATCGGATGGAATGCCGTTTTCACCTGACAAATATAAGGATTTTTACGTTTTCAAAGACTATACGACCTCTTTTTTATAGTCTACAGGCACGGAAATGATACCTGTTCTTTCTTTTATGTTACTTCCTCCCTACCATATGGTATCCACACATTCTTTATCAATTTTTTTCGCTACATTTGCAATGGACAGGACGAGATTTACCCGTTCCACCAGCACTTCAACAAGGAACAGGCAACCGGTAAAGGCCACAATAACTCTACAAATCTGACATGGATAACGATACGCTTGACTTTGTAACTTATTGCATCAGCAAACTTTCGCAGGTACTGCATCTTCCGCAGCGCGAGGTATATCGTCGGCTTAAAGTATCGGGGATTCTCGACGAATACATCATACCTTCGTACGACGTTCTCCACACTTTCGGCTCACGCTACCTGATGGAGGACCTCACGGAATACATGAAAGAGAAAGGAGTACTGAACCAACGAATGCTGGACCTATGCCTGAAACATACAGAAAGCACACTTCTATGACACAAGAAAGCATATTGGCATTGCGCGCCTTGAAGTGCGCCAACATCATACGGGCTATGTGCGAACTGTCTACGCTGTCTATCCAAGAGGCCACCGACATATTCTACAGTTCGGATACCGCCGGATTGATTGAAGAGGGCATAGCCGACCTGCAATGCCGCAGCGACAAATATTTGGCCTCCATTATATTGGAAGAACAACAGGAACGGCAGCAATCAAAGCAATAAAAGACTCCCTTACCTTAACATTTTTAACTTTCGTGCACAATTCGGGCGGACGTACATGGCTTGTAGTTTCGCCTACATGCAGGGACAGGATTTCGTACATGGCATGTAGGAAAAACTACAAGGCACATAGGAAATCGTTTTTCCCGTGAAAAACGGACCGGATACCGGCCGGAAAACACGAAAATAGGGCAGACCGCGCGGATCTGCCCTATTTCCTGCCACAAAGATACAACATTTTCCGGCCAAAAGCAAGAAGTGTTAAAATCCGAGGCGGGCAAATGTTAAAAACAAGGCGGGCATCAGACTTTTACACGTATTGTTTCTCTCTCGGGCCCTGTCTTATTCACGGCCGGGTGCAGGCATAGCGGGGCATGTCAGGAACGGACGGGTTCTTACATCCACCTCGCTTATAAATTTCAGACCTATAAAAAAACTTAAAATCTGAAGTTTTTATCCCCCCCGATTTTGCTAATAAAAGTAAACAGGCTACATTTACCGGCCAAAACTATTGCGGGCACGCCCAAAATCCCGCAAGAAGATGCAAAACACGGAAAAAATTTTTATTACTTAAATCTATTGTCATGAGAAAAATCACATTTTTCTTGACATTGCTCTTTGCTTTTGCAACAACGGGGAGCAATGCGCAGGAGACCGGCATTTCCTGGAAAAAACTACAGAGTTTCAACGCTTCGGATGCCATCACCGACCTCTCGGCCATAACAGACGGGGCGACAGTCGTATTCTACAACGTAAACCAAAGCCGCTACCTGAAGATAGACCCCTTCAGCAAGAAAATCGAATGTACGGCAACCGCTCCCTCGGCCGATGATGCCTTTTCGGGACTATACGTCTTCACGCTCCATAAACAGCAAGACGGCAATTATACCATGGAGAGCGCCCAGGCGGGATACTATATGCCGGCGGTGAACTATCAGGATACTCCTGATTTATTTGTGGAGACGACGCCGGTACCCTATATATTTAGCACCAACCAACGCACGGAGCTCACGACAACGGCGCACGAAGGCGCTGCCTGTGCTTCCGGGCAATTCGTCATCACGAGTACGGTCCAATATGGCGGGGATTCGGGCTGCTACGGCTCTTTCGACTGCACGGCCGACAAGTTTACCGGTTGGTATGGTAAGGACAGCAACTGCGGTTACCAGATAATTCCCGTGCAGATGAGCAGTGAGGTCATCACTGCGAACTACCTTGCTTATAATTGTACGTACAACGGCGTCACTTTCCACACACAGCATACGCTCTTCATGCAGGGAACGTCCGTCGAATATCCCGCGATACCGGACTTTTCAAGCCGCTTCCTCACCTGCACGACCGCACAGCCGACGGGCAATGCGTCCGCAAGCGAGACCGTGGAACTCGTGTACGAAGCCACAGACGACCTGCCCGTCGTGGCCACAAGCATCGTGGACGGCGTGTTTGCCGAGGGCACGACGTGGTACACGGTGCATCTGCCGACCAACACGGCGGGTACGCGCAACATGAAGCTGAACGGCAACGGCGACACTTTCGCTTCAAACAGCTTCGAAAGCCTCTTTGACGAGAAGGCGTGGTTCTGTTTCGTCGGTGACCCCGCCCACGGTTACCAAATCTACTCCAAACATTACGGTGCAGGCTCACCGCTGAACCGCAGCAACGACTCACCGTCCATCAACGGCAATATAGCTACAAAATGGATTCTTGTAAAGGCAGGCGACAACGTCAATGTGTGCGATTTTGACGAGACCGGAAAATGGTGGAACCAGCTTGGAGGTTACAACAGCGATAATTTCGGCTTTTATTCCTATGGCGGTTCAAACATACGCTTCCTCAACTCGGTGGAAACGGCCAACAACGTCGTCGCACATAGCACCTTCGTCCAGAAAAAAGACCACTATATCGGCGGATACTCCACGGAGACCATCACGGCTATCCAAACCGAGGCTTCGACCAACGGCATGACCTCGAAATTACATGCGCTGATAAACAATTCCGACAAGCCTGAAGCAGGAAAATACTACTATATAAGAAACGTTGAGCGGGATAACGGTGGAGTTATTCTCGGACATTCTGACGACGGGACGTACGCCTACGGATATTCCCAAAAGTGGAATGCGGGCGCATTATACGAGTTCGTTCCGGTTCCTGCCGAGAACGGTTTCCGTCTGAAGAACGTCAATACGGGTAAGTATATATCTGCGCTGAAGAGTGAGCTGGATGAGACTTTTAACAACGACTACGCGAGATTAGTAGAAGAAGGCAATGCCGCCCTTTTCCGCCTCAACTATCTGGGAGAAGGCCAGAACAACATCATTGACGGCAACGGATCCGTGATGCATTGTGCAGATCGTGACTACAACTGGAAGCTTGTAGCCTACGGAGGCGGCTTGAACACATCCTCTGCCTGGTGCATAAGCCAAGCCTCGACCATAGATATACCGATGACCACCATAGGCGATGCTTCTTATGCCACGGCTTATCTGCCGGTCACCGTGATGTTTCAAACCGGAAATGAGGTTTACACCGCCGTACAGAACAGCAACAACGCCGCTATCATAGACCCGGTCGAAATAGACAACAGAGTCGTACCGGCAGGCGAGGGCGTCATTATCAAAAACACGAATAAAGCCGCAATTACCAGGCCTGTGATTAAATATGAGACTTTGCCTAAAGCCACGGACAACCTGCTCACCGGCACTTGTCTGCCCATCAACGACATCACGAAAACGGACTACTACATCTTTGGCTATACGAATGCGAACGGACTCGGCTTCTACCGCCCCAATTCGACGACCCTGGCCGCCAACAAGGCGTTCATCGACGCGGGCACAAGCAACGTACAGTTCCTCAAGCTGAACTTCGGCGGCGACGTGACGGGCATCGGCGAAATCGGGACGACAGACAGCAACGACGGGAACGCACCCGTATTCGACTTGAGCGGACGCCGTGTGGAACATGCCTCAAAGGGTATCTACATCCGCGGCGGAAAGAAAATCTATGTGAAGTAAACAACGAACGAAACACGACATCATCATGAGAAAAACATATATAGCGCCTGCCATGCAGTGTGTAGGCATGAATACCGAGAACTTCCTGTGCTATTCCACGCATGACGACGAAGCTACGCAGCTGACCGGCCGCAAAGAATTGGACCAAAGCGGATGGAACAGCGCGGACTGGACACAGGAAAAGGAATGACGGAAAGACGGGATGCCTGTACGCTCCGGCTGAAAGGCATCTCGCTCACATCGGACTGCGGCCCGCATCCCCCACCACGGGGAATGCGGGCCGCAACCGGATATCCACGCCTCAGCGCAAGGCCGACAGGGCGGCCTCGTAGTCGGGTTCGTGCGTGATTTCGGGCACAAGCTCCTCATAGACTATACGGCCCGTCTCGTCCACGACGATAACCGCACGGGCCAACAAGCCTTTGAGCGGCCCTTCGGTCAGGCCCAGTCCGTATTTCTCGTCGAAACACTTGCAGCGGAATGTGCTGACGGGAATGACGTCGTGCAGGCCTTCGGTCGTGCAGAAGCGGCTCTGGGCGAACGGAAGGTCTTTCGAGACGCACAGGACGACGGTATTGTCGAGCGAGGCGGCTTCCCGGTTGAAGCGGCGCACCGATGCGGCGCACACCTCGGTATCCAGGCTCGGGAAGATGTTCAACACTACGCGCTTGCCCAGCAGGTCGGGCAGATGGAGCACGGTCAAATCGCCCCGCACACCGCCGAAACGCGGCGCTTGCTCCCCGACGGCCGGCATTTGCCCGCACAGCGCGACGGGTTCTCCTTTGAAAGTTACGGTTTTCATATCAGTTCTGTTTTTGTGGTTGTGCATTCGGGCGCAAGTTACGGCTTTCCGGCCGTCCGCACAAGGCACGCCGGCTTAAAGAATGTTGGGGTTTCTGAAAATTCCGGACATGTGGCCGCTCCTTTCCGCGGCCCGCGCGCTCACAGGCCTCCGCCGGACAGGCGTTCGACCAGCATCCGGACGCCTTCACGCACGGATGCCAGCCCGAAGTCCCCGGGCCGGACGTCACCAAGCGGCATCCATTGCAGCTCGGCCGCATCGTCGGCAGCCGAAACCGCGGTTTCATCGGACAATTCGCAAAGAAAAAAAGCGTCGGCCGTATGCACGTCGAAACCGGAATAGCGGTACGTGTTGCAAAGTGAGAACAAATAGCGGCAGGACGTCACCTGCGCCCCCGTTTCCTCGGCCACCTCGCGCCGGCATCCCTGCTCGAGGCTCTCACATGGGTCCACGAAGCCTCCGGGCAGGTCGAGCGTTCCGCGTGCCGGCTCGAAAGCGCGGCGCGTCACGAGGAGTTCTCCCCGTTTGTTGAGTACTACGGCCACGGTAGCCGCCGATGCGTTGTGGTAATAGGTGAATCCGCACGCCTTGCAGCGTTTTGACCGCTCGTCATTCTCGACAAAACCGGCCGACCCGCAGCGCGGGCAGAAGCGGAAGTCGTGTAAAGGATGTGACATGGCTTATCGGTAAATCAAGGTGGTGATGCGCTCGGGCGTATATACCGCAGCAGCGGTTTCCTGCAGGTCGGCAGGCGTTATTTTCCCGACTTCATCGAGCAATTCCCTCGTATCCCGGTAGTGTCCGTAATGGGCAAAGCACTTCCCGAGCGCCAGTGCGCGGCTCTCACCCGCATCGAGCGAAATGCCTATCTGCCCGGCCAGCTGCTTCTTGGCGGCGGCCAGTTGCGCGGGTGTCAGGGGTGTGTCGATGAACCTCCGCAGTTCGCGTTCGACCATGCGGCGACAGCGCGCGATGTCCTGAGGATCGCAGCCGAAGTAGGCGCTCCACCAGCCCGTATCGGGATATGTGGACAAGTTGGCCTCTATGGAGTAGACCAGTCCGGCATGTTCGCGCAACTTCATGTTGAGGCGCGAGTTCATACCCGGCCCTCCGAGCATATTATTCAGCAATATCAGCGCGAACCGCCGCGGGTCGCTTCCGCCGAAGGTGCGGCCGCCCACGAGTACATGCGCTTGGTGCGTATCCTTGTTCACCACCCGCGTCTCGCCGGCATAGGGCCCGGCGGTGCAGTCATAGGGCCGCTCCCCGGCAGGTCCGTTCCCGGCCTCCGCGACAGGGAGTCCGGCAGCATTTTCCCCGATGGAACCGGCATTTTCCGCCCCCATTCCCATCGTCAGCCGCCGCATCGTGCGCTCCACAAGGCCGAAATCCACGTTTCCGTATACAAAGAAGACGGCGTTGTCCGTGCGGTAGTGCCGACGGACATAGCGCAAGGCGTCGGCAGTCGTATATCCGCGCAACCGTTCCGCGCGGCCCAGGATGTCGCGGCCTAAGGATTGTCCCTCGAACAACATGGATTCGAACTCGTCGAAGATGATTTCGGAAGGCGAGTCGGCGTAACTCTCGATTTCATCGCAGATGACCTCCACCTCACGCGTTATCTCGTGCTGCGGATAAGTACTGTGGAAGACAATATCCGTGAGCAAGTCGGCCGCACGTCCGAAGTCGGGGCGCAGCACCGTGGCATGGTAGACGGTTTCCTGCTTGGTGGTGAAAGCGTTCAGGTCACCTCCGACGCGCTCCAAGCCGTTCGAGATGTGCCAGGCGCGGCGTCGCTGCGTTCCCTTGAAGCTCATGTGCTCGATGAAATGGGCCATTCCCGAGTCTCCGGCATCTTCGTGGCGCGTCCCCGCCCGGACGACGTAGCCGCAATAGACGACGTCGGAAGCGGAAGCCTCGTGGATGATGCGCAGGCCGTTGGGCAGCGTTGCCGAATGGTAGGTATTCATGTCTCGATGTACGGTTGCGGGTCAGCGACCCTGTTTTCTGAAATATTTGCCCACCACGGGAAGTTCCGCAAGCGGCAGGTCGTGGTATATTATATGTGCGATGAAGAGCACGATGCAGCCGCTATTGACGAGCAGGCGCAACCACAGCGCGTCGATATGGCGCGCCGAGAGCGTCATCACCCCGAAAAAGAAGGCGGCCACAAGGACATAGACGCCGATGCTGCGGAGCGGATAGCGTATCGGGTAGTAATGCTGTCCCGCCACGTAGCTTAGCAGCGCCGCAGTGCCGTAACCCGCCACACCGGCCCAGGCGCAGGCCATATAACCATAGCGGGGAATGAAGATGACATTGACGGCTATGAGCACCGCGCAGCCGGCCCCCGAGAACCAGGCCCCCCATACGGTCTTATCGATGAGCTTGTACCAGAACGAAAGATTGAAGTAGACGCCCATAAGTATCTCGGCGGCCATGACTATCGGCACGACGCGCAGTCCCGAGCGGTAGCCCGGCGCGATGATGTGCTGGAACAGGTCGATGTAGCCCATGACCACGAGAAACGCCAGCAGGGTAAAGATGACGAAGAACTTCATGGCGCGGGCGTAGGTCTCGCGGTTGTCGCCCGAGGCCTGCTTGCCGAAGACGAAAGGCTCGTAGGCGTAGCGGAAAGCCTGCGTTATCATGGCCATGATCATGGCTATCTTGACGCACGCGCCGTATATACCGAGCTGCACCTTGCCTTCAGCGCCCGTTACCATGCGCGGAAAAATGATTTTGTCGGCGGTCTGGTTGAGTATGCCGGCAATGCCGAGCAACAGGATGGGCCATGCGTAGCGCAACATGCGTCGCAGCAGGGCGAGGTCGGGCTTCTGCCGGCAGGCGGCCAGTTCCTTATAGAATCCCAATGTGATGACCGACGTGCAGAAAAGGTTGATGGCAAAGGCGTAGAATACATCCCCGCAATCGAGGATGAGGAAAAAGACGATGTTGAGCGCGATGTTGAGCGCGATGAAAAGCAGTTTGAGCGCGGCAAACTTGAGGGCCTTGTGCCGGTAACGCAGGTAGGCGAACGGGATGCTCTGGAAGGCATCGACGGCCACGCAGACCGCCATCATCCCCACGTACTCGGGATGCGCGGCATAGCCGACGGCCGCGGCTACGGGCTGCAAGAAGACGAGCACCCCGAGGGCAAAGGCCAGGCTGACGCCGCCTACGGCACAGAGGGCGGTGGAATAGACGCGCCCGGGCTGCTCCCCGGCCTTGTTGATGAAGCGGAAAAACGTGGTTTCCATACCGAAAGTGAGAAGCACCAGCAGCAACGCCACGTAACTGTATATCTCGGTGATGACGCCGTAGCCGCCCGACGACGCTGCCAGCTTGGCCGTGTAGAGCGGCACGAGCAGATAATTGAGGAAACGCCCGACAATGCTGCTCAGGCCGTAGATGGCGGTGTCCTTGGCCAGCGTGGCCAGTCCGCCCGCCTTTTTGGGACTATCCGTGTTGCTTTCGTTTGCAGTTGTCATACCTATAATATTATATAGCCGGAAGGAAAAAGGATTTTTTGCTTGTCCAAGGTGTCGCCGGGCCTATCCGAAGAAGAGGTAGGCCACGAGTATGGCCGCCACGATGCCCGCCGCGTCGGCCGCCAGTCCGCACCCGACGGCGTGGCGCGTGCGCCTGATGCCCACAGAGCCGAAGTAGACGGCCAATATGTAGAAGGTGGTGTCGGTGGAGCCCTGCAGGATGCAGCTCAGCCGCCCGACAAACGAATCGACGCCGTAGGTCTGCATCGCGTCCACCATCATGCCGCGCGCGCCACTGCCGCTCAAGGGTTTCATGAGTGCCGTGGGCAGCGCGCCGACCCAGTCCGTGTTACCGCCGAAAAGGCCGAAAAGGCTTCCCAGCCCGCCGATGAGCCAGTCCATCGCCCCGCTGGCGCGGAACACGCCTATGGCCACGAGCATGGCCACGAGGTAAGGGATGATGCGCACGGCGGTGGTGAAACCGTCCTTCGCGCCTTCGACGAACACCTCGTAGACATTGATGCGTTTCACGAGGCCCGCCGCGATGAACGCGACGATGATGGCGAAGAGCAGCACGTTGGCCGTGGTCGTCCCCACGGTGTTCATCATGGTGTCGTCGAGACGGGCGAATCCCCAGATGATGGCGGCCACGGCCAGCGACATGCCCGCCAGCGTCAGGAGCAGCCGGCGGTCGAGCAGGTTGATGCGCTGGCAGAGCGACGTGACGACGATGCCGGCCAGCGTGGAAAAGAACGTCGATATGAGCAGCGGGACAAACACGTCCGCAGGCTGCGCCGCACCCATCTGCGCCCTGTACACCATGATGCTCACGGGAATGAGCGTCAGGCCGCTGGTGTTGAGCACCAGGAACATGATCATGGCGTCGGACGCCGTGTCCTTCTTGTCATTCAGTTCCTGAAGCCGCTCCATCGCCTTGAGACCGAGCGGTGTCGCGGCGTTGTCCAGCCCCAGCATGTTGGCGGAGATGTTCATGAACATGTTACCCATGACGGGATGCCCCTTCGGAATGCCGGGAAAGAGCTTAGACAGCACAGGGGCGGTCAGACGGGCCAGCACATTGATGACCCCGGCGCGCTCGCCTATCTTCATGATGCCGAGCCACAGCGAAAGCACGCCCGTCAGGCCGAGCGAAATCTCGAATGCCGTCCTGGCGGTGTCGAACGTGGAGTTCATGATGGCGGGGAATACGGACAAGTCGCCGCAAAAAAGCATCTTGACGGCCGCAACCGCAAAGGCTATCAGGAAAAAAGCTATCCAAATGTAGTTCAGAACCATGCTCAGCACATTTTTTCAACTTGCAAAGGTAAGGATTAATCGGCATAAAAAAACATTATGGAGAAAAAAGCGCGCACGACACCGGGACGGACCGTCCGGAAGCCGCATTCCGGCCGCCCGTCGGGGAGGCGGAATGCGCGGGCTTCGGGGTACGTTTTCCTACATGGCATGTAGTTTTTCCTACATGGCTTCTAAGAAAAACTACATGGCTTGTAGTTCGAACTACAAGCCATGTAGGTATCCACTTGTCCGACAAGTAGTTACAAACATCCCTGTTTTAAGTGGAAACAGGAGGTACGAAACCGTCGGCGGCGCGCCGTCATGCGGCGTTTTTTCCCGGCCCCGCATTCCCGGCCCGCGGACGACGGAAACAGGATGCAGAAACAGGCGGCAGAAGCCGGCTTGTCGAAAAAAATGATTACCTTTGCGGCGCAAACGGTGTGCTTCCGTGAAAAACAGACCGCACACAAACCTTTAACCGAGACCCCATGTCCGTAGAAATCAAACGAGTGACCACACGCGGAGAACTGAAGAAGTTCATCCGTTTCAACTACGAATTTTACAAAGACAACGCACAGTCCGTCCCCGACCTGTACGACGACATGCTGAACACGTTCTCGCCGCAGCGCAACGCGGCTTTCGAGTTCTGCGAAGCCGACTATTTCATGGCTTACCGCGACGGGAAGGCCGTGGGCCGCGTGGCCGCCATCATCAACCGGCGGGCCAACGAGACTTGGGGCCGCAAGGTGGCGCGCTTCGGGTGGATAGACTTCACGGACGACGAGGAAGTGAGCCGCGCCCTGATAGACACGGTCAAGCAGTGGGGCAGGGAGCGCGGCATGGAAGAGATTGAGGGGCCGCTGGGCTTCACCGACATGGACGCGGAAGGTATGCTGGTGGAAGGTTTCGACCAGCTGTCCACGATGGCCACGATATATAATTATCCCTACTACCCGGAACACATGGAACGGCTCGGGCTGGAAAAGTCGGCCGACTGGGTGGAATGGAAAATCTACATACCCGAGGAAATCCCCGAAAAGCACCAACGCATCTCCGACATCATAGCCCGCAAGCACGGCCTGCGCATCCGCAAGCTCACAAGCAAGCGGGAAATACGCCGCAGCGGCATAGGCCACGAGATTTTCCGCCTCATCAACGACGCTTACGCCCCGCTTTTCAACTTTTCGCGCATGACGGAACGGCAGATTGACCAGTATGTCAATATGTACGTGCCTGTGCTCGACCTCCGCATGGTGACCCTCGTCGAAAACGCCGAGGGCGAGCTGGTGGCGGTAGGCATCTCGATGCCCTCGCTGTCGCGCGCGTTGCAACGGGCCCGCGGCAAACTCTTCCCGCTGGGCTGGTTCCACCTGCTGAAAGCCCTGATGTGGCGACGGCCCAAGGTGCTCGACCTGCTGCTCGTGGCCGTACGCCCCGATTACCAGAACAAAGGCGTGAACGCCCTGCTCTTCACCGACCTGATACCCGTTTACCAGCAGATGGGATTCGAGTATGCCGAGAGCAACCCCGAACTGGAACTGAACGAGAAGGTACAAAGCCAGTGGCAGTACTTCAGGACCGAGCAGCACAAGCGCAGAAGGTGTTACAAGGCGGACATCTGAATGCGACGACACGGCACGCCGGCACAACCGGAAGGCCGTAACGCCTATATATAATATATGTGTATGGAAGAAGAAAAGATTCCCGCACCCGTTCGCCCCGCCGGCGAATACACGGAAGACAACATACGCACGCTCGAAGGCGTGGAGCACATCCGCAGACGCCCGGGAATGTACATCGGACGCCTGGGCGACGGCTCGCACGCCGAGGACGGCATCTACGTGCTGCTGAAAGAAACCATCGACAACAGCATCGACGAATTCAACGAGGGCTTCGGCAAACGCATCGAGGTGAACATCGCCGACGACATGACGGCCGAGGTGCGCGACTACGGACGCGGCATCCCCTTGGGCAAGCTTGTGGACGCGGTGTCGAAGCTCAACACGGGCGGAAAGTATGACACGGCCGTCTTCACGGCTTCCGTGGGCATGAACGGCGTGGGTCTGAAGGCCGTGAACGCGCTCAGCCGCAAGTTCACGGCGCGAAGCGTGCGCGACGGACGCATGCACGAGGCCGTATTCGACTGCGGACGGCTCGTAAGCGACACCGAGGGCGACACGGAAGAGGAGAACGGAACGTTTATCTACTTCGAGCCGGACCCGGAACTATTCAACAGCTACCGGTTCCGCCCGGAGTTCGTGGAGAATATGCTCCGCAACTACACTTACCTGAACACCGGACTGGCTATCTTCTATAACGGGCGGCGCATCATCAGTCGTAACGGACTGGAAGACCTGCTGAACGACAACATGACGGCGGCCGGGCTTTACCCCATCGTGCATCTGCAGGGCGAAGGCATAGACATAGCGTTCACGCACACCCCGCAATACGGCGAGGAATACTATTCGTTCGTGAACGGACAGCACACGACACAGGGCGGAACGCACCAAAGCGCGTTCAAGGAGCACATAGCGCGCGCCATCAAGGAATATTTCGGCAAGAACTTCGACGTACAGGACGTGCGCAACGGGCTGGTGGCCGCCATCGCCGTGCGCGTCATCGAACCCTTGTTTGAAAGTCAGACCAAAATCAAGCTCGGCTCGCTCACCATGGCACCCGACAAGGACATGCACGGCAATCCGTTCCCGTTGTCGGGCGTCAGCGTGAACAAGTTCGTGGGAGACTTCGTCAAAGAGAACGTGGACAACTACCTGCACAAGCATCTCGACGTGGCGGAAGTCATCCAGCAGAAAATACAGGAGAGCGAGAAGGAACGGAAAGCCATCGCGGGCGTGACGAAACTGGCCCGCGAACGCGCGAAAAAGGCAAACTTGCACAACCGCAAGTTGCGCGACTGCCGGGTCCACTTGAACGACTCCGCACCCAAGGCCCGCAAGGGAGAAGAAGAGAACGACCTGCGCGCGGAATCGGCCATCTTCATCACGGAAGGCGACTCGGCGAGCGGCTCCATAACGAAGAGCCGCGACGTGAACACCCAGGCGGTATTTTCCCTGAGGGGCAAACCGCTGAACTGCTTCGGGCTGACCAAGAAAGTCGTGTACGAGAACGAGGAATTCAATCTGTTGCAGGCGGCCCTCAACATCGAGGACGGACTTGACGGCCTGCGCTACAACAAGGTCATCGTGGCCACCGACGCCGACGTGGACGGTATGCACATCCGCCTGCTGATGATTACTTTCTTCCTGCAATTCTTCCCCGACCTTATCAAGAAAGGACACGTGTACATACTCCAGACGCCGTTGTTCCGCGTCAGGAACAAGAAGAAGAAGGTGCGCGGCGCGGCCAAGGTGCACAGCGTGGACGACAAGAGTGCCGGCGCGGCCGTACTCAAGAAAGCGAAAAGCTCCGACCGCTCGGAGTTCGAAACCGTATACTGCTACACCGAAGAGGAACGCCTGTCGGCCATCGAACGCCTGAGCCCCGACCCCGAGATAACGCGGTTCAAGGGACTGGGCGAGATTTCGGCCGACGAGTTCAAGCACTTCATCGGGCCGGACATGCGGCTGGACCGCGTGACGCTGCACAAGAGCGACCAGGTCAAGGAGCTGCTTGAATATTACATGGGCAAAAACACCATGGAACGCCAGAACTTCATCATCGACAACCTTGTCGTGGAAGAGGACCCGGCCGAGGAGGACGAAGAAGACGCACAATGAAAAAGATTGCCATATTTCCCGGTTCGTTCGACCCCTTCACCGTAGGACATGCCAGCATCGTGGAACGCGGGCTGCCCCTGTTCGACGAAATCGTGATAGGCGTGGGCATCAACGAGAACAAGCGCACGCTCTACTCCCCCGAAGAGCGCGTGGCGCAGATACAGGCCTGTTATGCCGGAGAGCCGCGCGTGCGGGTCGTGGCCTACGACGACCTGACCATAGACCTGGCCCGCCGATGCGGGGCGGGCTTCATCCTGCGCGGACTGCGCAGCGTGAAGGACTTTGAATACGAACGCGACATCGCAAACATGAACCACAGGCTGGCGGGCATAGAGACCGTGCTGCTCTTCACCGAGCCGCAGTTCTCGAGCATATCGTCGAGCGTCGTCCGCGAACTGATAGCTTTCGGAAAGGACGTGAAAGACTTCCTTCCCCCACTGAAAAAGAACAACGAACACCAGGAAAAATGAACACCACGATACTTCCCGAAAAGGGCACATGCGACATGGCATTTCCTACATGGCATCTAAGAAAAACTACATGCCATGTAGAAAAAACTATCATAGGGATAGGAAAAACTACAAGCCATGTAGGAAACTCTCTAAGTATGAAACGGTTGCAAAGTCCTAAGAAAACGGTGCGCAAGAGCGTCGTCGCCACCGCCTTCACGGTCCTCGCCTTTCTGCTCTGCACACTCCCGTGCGCGGCCCAGGGACACCGCGAGAACGAAATAGACATCGAGCAGATGCGCAAACTGCAATACGCGCAACTGGCCATCACGAATCTTTACGTGGACAGCGTAAACCAGAAGAAGCTCGTGGAGGATGCCATCAACGGGATGCTCGAAAAGCTCGACCCGCACTCGTCCTACTCCGACGCGGAACAGACCAAGAAACTCAACGAGCCGCTCGAAGGAAACTTTGAAGGCATAGGTGTGCAGTTCAACATGCTGGCCGACACGCTCGTAGTCATACAGCCGACAGCCAAAGGGCCCAGCGAAAAGGCCGGCATCATAGCGGGCGACCGCATTGTCAGCGTGGACGGCGAACCCATTGCGGGAGTCAAGATGGAGCGGGACAGCATCATGCGGAAATTGCGCGGACCCAAGGGCACGAAAGTGGTGTTGGGCGTCGTGCGGCATGGCGTGAAAGAGATGATGACCTTTAAGCTTACACGCGACAAGATACCCGTCAATACGCTCGATGCCGCCTACATGATTGCCCCGGGCATAGGATACATCCACCTCGAACGCTTCGGCGCGACGTCGGGCCGCGAGGTACACGATGCCATCGGCCGGCTGCGCGAACAGGGAATGCGCGACCTTATCTTCGACCTCGAGATGAACGGCGGTGGATACCTCGGGGCTGCCGGCGACGTGGCGAGCGAATTTCTCCAGGCCGGCAGTCTGGTGGTCTACACCGAGGGACGCACTTCACCGCAACAGGTGCTCAAGGCCCAGGGCGGCGGACTCTTCGAGACGGGCCGCCTCTGCGTGCTGGTGGATGAGTACACGGCCTCGGCTGCCGAAATCGTAGCCGGCGCGATACAGGATCACGACCGCGGCACCATCGTGGGACGGCGCACTTTCGGCAAGGGACTCGTGCAACGGCCCGTCGAACTGCCCGACGGCTCCATGATACGGCTCACCGTCAGCCACTACTACACACCTTCGGGCAGATGTATACAGAAGCCTTACGTGAAGGGCGAGAAAGAAGCCTACGGCAAGGACCTGCTGAACCGCTTCGACCACGGCGAACTCACCTCGCGCGACAGCATACACCTGGACAGCACGAAAGTATATAAGACACTCGTCGAAGGACGCACCGTCTACGGCGGAGGATGTATCATGCCCGACATCTTCGTCCCGCTGGACACGACGGCCTACACGCCGTTCTACCGCGCCTTGTCGCGCAACAACCTCATCAACGAAGCCACCCTGCGCTACGCGGACGAGCACCGCAAGGAACTGAAAAGGCGATACAAGGACTTTTCCGCCTACGCCGACACCTACCAAGTACCCGAAAGCGTCGTGGAAGGCATCCTGGCCAAAGCCAAAGAGAAGAAAATAGAACCGAAAGACGACAAAGAGCTCGAGAATACACTGCCCGACCTGCGTTTCATGCTCAAAGCGCTCATTGCCTACAACATCTGGGACCGCAACGAGTACTTCCGCATCATCAACACGCGGAGCGACATCGTGAAACGCGCCATCGAGGAACTTACCTCCGGCACGGGAAAAACCGGAACGACAGCTGAACCATGACAGAAGACACCTTTGACATCCGAACGGAGCAACAGGCACCGACAGCCTCGGAAAAGGAATTCGAGAATGCCCTGCGCCCGCTGTCTTTCAGTGACTTCAGCGGACAGCAGAAGGTGGTGGAAAATCTCAGCGTGTTCGTAGAGGCGGCCAAGTACCGTGGCGAACCGCTCGACCACACCTTGTTGCACGGCCCTCCCGGACTGGGAAAAACGACGCTCTCCAACATAATAGCCAACGAACTGGGGGTAGGATTCAAAATCACCTCGGGTCCGGTGCTCGACAAGCCGGGCGACCTTGCCGGTCTGCTGACATCGCTCGAACCGAACGACGTGTTGTTCATCGACGAGATACACCGGCTGTCGCCCATCGTGGAGGAATATCTCTATTCCGCCATGGAAGACTACCGCATCGACATCATGATTGACCGCGGGCCGGCGGCACGAAGCATCCAGATAGACCTGAACCCGTTCACCCTTATCGGCGCGACGACGAGAAGCGGCCTGCTCACCGCTCCCCTGCGGGCACGCTTCGGCATCAACCTGCATCTCGAATACTACGACGCCGCCACGCTGCAGGACATCATTTGTCGCTCGGCCGACATACTGGATGTGCCCATCGAACAGCACGCAGCGGCCGAAATAGCAGGCCGGAGCCGCGGAACGCCCCGTATAGCCAACGCGCTGTTGCGCCGCGTCAGGGACTTCGCACAGGTGAAAGGGAACGGCCGCATCGACACCCCAATAGCACGATATGCACTCGAAGCACTCAACATAGACCGTTATGGGCTGGACGAGACGGACAACAAAATCCTGCTGACCATCATAGACAAGTTCAAAGGCGGGCCGGTAGGCGTCACTACCATAGCGACCGCCATCGGCGAAGACCCCGGTACGCTCGAGGAAGTGTACGAACCGTTCCTCATCAAAGAGGGCTTCATCCGACGTACCCCGAGAGGAAGGGAAGTCACCGAGCTGGCTTACGAGCACCTGGGCCGCAGTCCCTACACCGGCGGACGCATCCCGACGCAACAGCCCACCCTCTTCTGACGGCAGACAGGCTTGTCGCGGACACCCGGCCCGTTCCGGCAGCGACTGCCGCCGGACAACTTTCCACCAACCCTAACAAAACACGCATGATAACCTATAACACCATCAACGTCCGTATGCCTCGCATTCCCCGCCGCGCCACATCGGCGTGGGTACGTGCCGTGGCCGCGGCACATGGACGGCGGGCAGGCGAGATAGCCTACGTATTCTGCGACGACGAAGAGATACTCCGTGTCAATCGGCAGTATCTCGAGCACGACTACTATACGGACATCATCACCTTCGACTATACCGAGGGCGACGTGATAGCCGGAGACCTGTTCATCAGCCTCGACACGGTGCGCTCGAATGCCGAGAAATTCGGCAAAGACTACGACGAAGAGCTCCACCGCGTCATCATACACGGCATTCTCCACCTTTGCGGCATCAATGACAAGGGCCCCGGCGAACGCGAGATAATGGAAGCCGCCGAAAACGAGGCCCTGGCCATGCGCAAGACCATGACAGCGTGAAGCCGGACGGCGGAAACACAACATAAGCATATCAAAACAAAAAATACACATTATGAACTTTGTAGAAGAACTACGGTGGCGCGGAATGCTCCACCAGATGATGCCCGGAACCGAGGAACTGCTCGAAAAGGGAATGGTGACAGCCTACCTCGGCATAGACCCTACGGCCGACTCCCTGCACATCGGCCACCTCTGCGGTGTAATGATGCTGCGCCATTTCCAGCGTTCAGGACACAAACCCCTTGCGCTCGTGGGCGGTGCCACGGGCATGATTGGCGACCCTTCGGGCAAAAGCGCCGAACGGAACCTGTTGAACGAGGAGACGCTACGGCACAACGTGGCCTGCATCAAGCAGCAACTCGCACGTTTCCTCGACTTCGACAGCGACGCTCCCAACGCTGCGGAGCTCGTAAACAACTATGACTGGATGAAAGGCTACTCGTTCCTCGACTTTGCCCGCGAGATAGGAAAGCACATCACCGTGAACTACATGATGGCAAAGGACAGTGTGAAGCGCCGTCTCAACGGAGAGGCGAGCGACGGACTGTCCTTCACGGAATTCACCTACCAGTTGTTGCAAGGATATGACTTCCTCCATCTCTATGAAGCCAAGAACTGCCGCCTGCAAATGGGAGGCTCCGACCAATGGGGCAACATCACGACGGGTACCGAGCTCATACGCCGCAAACTCGGGAACGAAGCCGAAGCCTACGCCCTGACCTGTCCGCTCATCACCAAGGCCGACGGCAAGAAGTTCGGCAAGACGGAGCAAGGGAATGTATGGCTGGACAAGCGTTACACCACACCCTACAAGTTCTACCAGTTCTGGTTGAACGTGGGAGATGCCGAGGCGGAACGCTACATCAAGATTTTCACGTCGCTCCCCAAGGAGGAAATCGACGCGCTCATAGCGGAACACCGCGCCGACCCGGGCAGACGCGTGCTGCAGAAACGCCTCGGCGAGGAAGTCACCTGCATGGTCCACGGCCGCGAAGAGTACGAAATGGCGCTCGAGGCCTCGGCCATCCTCTTCGGCAAGGCCACCAAGGAAAGCCTGTTGCGCCTTGACGAGGCCACTTTGCTCAGCGTGTTCGACGGTGTGCCGCGCTTCGAAGTGGCCAAGGAGCAGATAGTCGGCGCCAAGGCCGTAGATTTGTTCGCCGAGACCACGCAATGCTTCCCCTCGAAAGGCGAGATGCGCAAGATGACACAGGGCGGCGGCGTCAGCCTCAACAAGGAAAAACTGACGGTCTTCGACCAGGTCATCGCCGAAAGCGACCTGCTGGGCGGCAAGTACCTGCTCGTGCAACGCGGCAAGAAGAATTATTTCCTCATCATAGCGAAATAAAAGCGTGCCCGCAGGCCGGGCGACAACTACATACGGAAAGCGTGCGACGGAGTTCCCGACGCACGCTTTTTCCATGCCGGACACGCAACGGCTGCCGCCCGGCCACGGACTTGAGATGCCGTTTTCGAGGGCATTTTCCGGCATCTGGAAATCAACAAGTTAGAGGTAGCAAAAACTACATGGCATGTAGGACGAACTACATGCCATCTAAGAAAAACTACATGCACATGTAGGAAATCGTACATGTGCATGTAGTTTTTCGCACGTCAGACCTTCAATTCCGAAGGCCTATTCCGACCAATATTTGGCGATGCTCTGCACTACCTTCTCGGGCAGGGCATCAATCGAATAACTGTTGGCCAAGTCTTTCACCATGCTTTCGCGCGGCGGATTGTCCTTCATCGCTTCGCGTATGATTTCCATGCGTTCGCTCGACTTGAGGCTGAACCAATACGTCCTCATTCTGTTTTTCACTTGTTTCTCCTTGTCGATGACGTCAGGCCGCTTGGAGAGGATGTGATATATCTGCCCCTCGATCATTTCCACTTTTTCGGGCGAATCGAACCAGCGCAACAGGTAATAATCACGCAGGTTCTGGTCCTTGTCGTTCACGAAGGCGAAACCGACTATGGTCTTACCCTTCCTGCTCGGGAACTCCCAGCTCTTTCCCGCATTGTCTACGCTTACAAGTATCTTCTCGGCGTCGTCAGGCGTCTCGGGCGAAATCGTCTTGGCCGCATAGGCGCGCTCGGCATTGTCCATGAACACCTTGATCAAGGGGTCGAGCACCTTGCCGCGAAGCTGGCGCGAAATTTTGAAGCGATACGTCGTAATGGAACTCTCGAAGCGTCCCGTGGCAGGCGAGGAATTGCGATTGACCGAGCGGGAAATCTGCACGCCTTGCCCGTCTTCGGCTTTTTTGAACTTCTCGATGGCCTCTGTCAGGCCGAGAGGGCGCACCAGCGAGGTCTTTTGTGCCGGCACCCCGAGGGTGGAAACGGCCAGCAGGCACATGCAGGCCGCCACACGCAGAATCAAGTTTCCGTTTCTCATGATGAAAAAATTTTTTAATTGATAAAATTTACTTATTCCCTATACGTAAGTATTCTTCGCCCCGAGGCAGGCGTTTGCAGCCCCGGCCGGCATCCGCCCCTCCGCCGTCTACTCGATGACAACCGGCTCGCGGTCGTCCTCCTCCGCAAAGGAAGAAAAGTCGAGGTCGCCTTGCGCAATCGCTTGCCGGGCATATTCGCGCATCTCCAGCAGTTCCCGCACCTGCTCCACCGCGGCGCGGCGCAACATTTCACGGTATTCGGGCGACGTTTCGTCCGGTTCGGCATCAAGGGCAAGCATATCGGCCGTGGCAGGCGCGGGTCCGTCGGCGGCAGATGCCTTTTCGGCAAAGTAACGTGCCGGCGGCAAGTTTATGGGCCGCGGCCGGCGCACGCCGACTCCGCGTTTCGGTTTCACACGCAGCACGGGCCGCTCACTGCCTCCCTGCCCCGTCGCGGCAACGCTGTCCTGCGCGGCCGTCTTCGCCTTTCCTGCGCCGGTCACCGTATCCTGCGCCGCGGCCAAAGCCTTCTGCTGCCCGGCAGCCGGTGAGGAAGGTTCGCGCAACGCGAGGCCGATTGCCAGCACCAGGGCGACGCCGGCGACCATCCCCCACCCCGTCCATCGCAGCACGCGGCGGCGCGCCGAATGTCTCACGGCCAGGGCCAGCCTTTCGGCCATTCCGTCGGGCACGGTTGCCGGTGCCGGTTCACCCAGCAGGCGCATGGCGTCGCGGTCCTTTATATATACCTCCGGGCAACGGTCGCTTTCGAGCCACTCACGCAGGCGTCGTTCCTCCTCGGGCGTGGTCAGTCCGTCATAGTAGCGTTCCAGCAGTTGCAACATCTCTTTCATGGTCGTCTAAAAGTTATGTTCGTCGTCCAACATTCTTCTCATTTGCCGCCGTGCCCGCGACAGTTGCTGGCGCACGGCTTCTTCGGTCTCGCCCGTGAATTCCGCCACCTCGCGGTTGGAGTATTCGCCCAAGTGGCGCAGTACTACCACGCGGCGGGCCTTGGCCGTGAGCCCGCGCAACAGGCGTGCCACCACGCCGCGGCGTTCCACGCGCTCCATGTCCGCGTCGGCCGCACCCTCGTCGGGCATGTCGTCCACATCGGCCTGCGGCCGGCGCCGCCTCAGTGTCATCAGACACTCGTTGCGAAGCGTGGTGGCGAAAAATGCCTCGGGCTTCTCCAACGCCGGCAGGCGGTCCGCCATGCGCCACATCTTCAGATAGGTTTCCTGCACCGCGTCTTGCGCGTCGTCATCATTGCCCAACAAACTCTTAGCCAAGGCATACAGGTTCGCGGACAGGGGCATGAATTTCGTTTCAAACTCTTTGCAGGTCATTATTTCCGGTTCGTGGCGTCCGTCACGGCGGTGGCGGGGCGTTTCTGACAGTAAGATGCGCGAAGATACCCCTTTGTGACAACAACAGGCCTTTTTTTCGAAAAAAACTGCGGGTAAGGGCGGCGCAAAGGGCGGAACAGGCACGACCGGAAGCATTCTTTAACGTCAAAACTTACGGCCCGCCGCCGCCAAGTCGCTACAATTCATTACCTTTGCAAGGACAAAACCGAAACAAAAGACACAAACATGAAAATAGCCCTCATCGGATACGGCAAGATGGGCCGTATGATTGAAGAGATTGCCCTGAGCCGCGGACACGAGATAGTCTCCGTCATCGACATCAGCAACCAGGAAGATTTCGACACGCCGGCATTCCGCAGCGCCGACGTGGCCATCGAGTTCACCACGCCGGCCTCGGCCTACGGCAACTACGTGCGCGCCTTCGCACAAGGCGTCAAGGTGGTCAGTGGCTCGACCGGGTGGATGAAAGAACACGGGGACGACGTGCGACGCCTCTGCAACGAGGGCAATACCCTGTTCTGGGCGTCCAATTTCTCGCTGGGCGTGGCCATTTTCTCGGCGGTAAACAAATATCTCGCCCGCATCATGGACCGTTTCCCCGACTACGACGTGAGCATCTGTGAGACGCACCACGTCCACAAGCTCGATGCGCCCAGCGGGACGGCCATCACGCTGGCCGAACAGGTGTGTGACGCGCTCGGACGCAAGCAGGGATGGACCAAAGGCACCGTGCAAGAAGCCGACGGCACCGTGACGGGAACGGCCGAGTGCCCGCCCGAACTGCTGCGCATAGACGCCGTGCGGCGGGACGAGGTGCCCGGCATACATACCATTACATATGACAGCCCCGCAGACCGCATCAGCATCACCCACGACGCGCACAACCGACGCGGATTCGCCTTGGGCGCAGTGCTGGCCGCCGAGTTCACGCTCACACATACGGGACTGCTCTCCACAGACGACCTTTTCGATTTCTGAAACAAAAGCCTCAACAATCCTATGTCTACAACCGATAACGGCGGGAAGCCGGTCACTCCCTCCCGCCCCCTCAGAGCCTACATCACGGCTGCCGTCATCATCGCGCTCTACCTGCTTTTCCTCGTTTGGGTCAGGTCATGGTGGGGCTTGATTGTCGTACCTTTCATCTTCGACGCCTACATCACGAAGCGCATTCCCTGGACCTGGTGGAAAAAGTCCCTGAGCCCGACGACACGCTTCGTCATGGGCTGGGTCGATGCCATCGTCTTCGCGCTCGTAGGTGTGTACTTCCTCACCACTTTCTTCGTGCAGAATTTCGTCATCCCCTCGTCATCGCTCGAAAAGACGCTGCTCACCGGCGATTACCTGCTTGTAAGCAAACTCTCCTACGGCCCACGCATCCCGCAGACGCCGCTGTCGATGCCCATGACGCAGCACACGCTGCCCGTGCTGGGATGCAAGAGCTATCTGGAGCATCCCCACTGGGACTACCGCCGTGTGCGCGGACTCGGGAAGGTGCGGTTCGGCGACATTGTGGTGTTCAACTATCCCGCAGGCGACACTGTCGCGCTCAATTGCCAGAACCAGGATTTCTACGGAATGGCCTACGACGCCGGATGTGCCGTGCTGCAACGGCAGGGCCTGTTCCAAACCTTGCCGGAAGGCGCAGGCTATGAAGAACAACAGGCGGAATACAGACGGCGATACGCGGCCGGACGCAGGTTGATAGACGAAAACGCCGCCGAGTTCGGCGAAGTCGTGGCCCGCCCCACGGACCGGCGCGAGAACTACGTGAAACGTTGCGTCGGACTGCCGGGACAGACGCTGCAAATCAAGTCTGACGTCATCTACCTCGACGGAAAACCCATGCCGCAACCCGAGAACGTACAATTCCGCTACGAAGTGGAGTTCGTACAACCGCTCGACACGGACACGAAAAAGGAGCTGGGCATCACCGACGAGGACCTGGGACTGGAGGCCTGGGACGGTTTCTTCATCGGAAGCACGTCCATGCCGCTTACCGCAAAGGTAAAGAACGAACTCGTGGAGCGCGGATTCATCAAGCCCGACCTCCAACGCTGTCCGCAGCCGTCGGGCGACATGCTCTACCCGCTCAACATGAAGAAGGACTGGTCCACGTCGGACTACGGGCCGGTATGGATTCCGCGCAAAGGCGGGAAACTGCACCTGACACTGGAAAACCTGCCCGTATACGAGCGTCCCATCCGCGTGTACGAGGGCAACACGCTCGAAGTGCGCGGCGGGAAGATATTCATCAACGGAAAGGAGACGACGGAATACACCTTCCGCCTCGACTACTACTGGATGATGGGCGACAACCGCGACAACTCGGCCGACTCACGCTTCTGGGGCTTCGTACCCGAGGACCACGTGGTGGGCAAACCGCTCTTCGTATGGATTTCCTTAGACAAGGACTACGGCCTGAGCGACGGGAAAATACGCTGGAACCGCTTGCTGAAGTGGGTAGGCGACATCAAATGACCACCGCCTGCCGGACGGGCGACACCGGACGGCGGGCAGAAAGCGTTTCTCCTTGACAACCATCAAACGATACATCGGAAAGTTCAGGAAACCCCTCCGCTGGCGGGGATGGAAACGCTTTGCGCGCTATTTTCTGCTGCCGGTCGTGACGGCCGCACTGCTGCTGGTCGTCACCCGCGGCCTGCTCGTCACGCAACTGTCGCTGCCGGCCGACCGTGACGACCTGGGACTGATGGCGGGCGACCGGCTGCTCATCAATTGCACGGCCTTCGGACTGCGCATGGGCGGCACAGGAACGCACAGACAGCCGGAACGCGGCGACATCGTGGTCTTCGGCAGTCCCGACGGACAGGACGGTCTGCACATCGGCCGCGTGACGGCACTGCCCGGCGACACAGCGGAAGGCAGGCGGCTGCCCGGAGCGACCTACCGTATCGACGGCACGACGGTCACGCACGACCGGCTGCGCGGACGTGCGGTCTGCGTGAGCTACTCCACCGACGACGACGCGCCGCTGCACAGACGCTTCCGCCGCGACCGTTTTTTCCTCCTTCTGAAATAAGCCGGTGCGCACCGGCACCGCACTGCGGCGGAACATCCCGCCGACGGCTCAAAAACATCCCGCACATGACACCAGATACTCCCCGGACGGTGTGGCTCACATCGGCCTATCTCGCACCCGTACAATATTATACGAAAATCTATGCCGCGGAACGCGTCGTGGAGGAACGGGCCGAACCGTTCCTGAAACAGACTTACCGCAACCGCTGCGTCATTGCCGGACCGCAAGGCCCGCTGGCGCTCACCATTCCCGTGGAGCACGACGGAAAAGGCCTGCGCCCCACGCGCGACATCCGCATCAGCGACCACGGCAACTGGCGGCACCTGCACTGGACGGCCATGGTCAGCGCCTACCGGAACAGCCCTTTTTTCGACTACTACGCCGACGATTTCGCCCCGCTCTACACCCGCCGCTTCGAGTTCCTCACGGACTTCAACGCGGCCCTACGCGAAGTCGTCACGGAGCTGCTGGGCATCAGGACCGAAACGGTCATCAACGACACGCAGCCCTGCGCCACGGACGTACGGCCCGAGGGCGACTTCCGCGAGAGCATACGTCCCAAGGCGGGACACGCCGGCGACGCGCACTTCCGCCCCGTGCCCTATTACCAGGTCTTCGCCCCGCGCACGGGATTCCTGCCCAATCTGAGCATAGCCGACCTGTTGTTCAACATGGGTCCCGAGGCGCGCATCGTTCTCCGCGACAGCATCGTCTGATGACCGTTTTGGATTTAGCACAATTTGCTTTTGGACGAAAAATATCGTATGTAGGGACGCGATTCATCGCGTCCGCAAGGAACATTTGGGATTTTATTCGCTGTTTCATCCCTGCGGACGCGATGAATCGCGTCCCTACGTGCGACAATAATATTGCGATTTTAACACAATTTGCTTTTGGACGAAAAATGTATTATCTTTGTATTGCGCAAGCGCGGAGGACGGCCGAAACCGTCCTTTTTTCGTGTTTGCAAGTCCGTTTCGGGGAGAAACCGGCCCTGCATGTAGGCGGAACTACAAGCCATGTACGCGCCGCCAAAAGTGAGCAAAAGTTAAAAATGTTAATATCAGTCCGGCCTTTCCGCCGTTTCGCAGCCCTTTTCCGGAGATAAAAAAAGGCCGTCCGCACATGCGGGCAACCCTCAAACGGCATCCGTGACGGCACAGCCGCTACAGGGAAACCTGTAACTGTCCGCTCTCCGCTCCCGGAGACGGGCTTACACGTCGGCTCCTGCCTTGAGCGCGACAAAGAGCCACGGGAAAAATGCTATGGCGGCGATAATAAAAGGAACAATCTGGCAGATGAGCCAGATGATGCCGCACGTGACGAGCACGGCGCCCACGACGAACAGGATAATCCTGATGATTTCTTTCTTGGTAAACATGGTTCCGGAATTTTTAGAGGGATATACGATTGTCATTTTGCCGAACCCGGCATTGGCGGCACGCCAGAAAAGCCCACGCAAGCAGCAGGGCACGCAGCGCAAGCGGCATGTCGGCCGGCAATACCGCCGACATGGCGGCCACTTGCGCGTGGAGCAGACGCAACGTGCGGCGCGGTCCGACCTCTTCCTCCAGCAGGAAGGAGTAGACAGCGGCCAGTCTGCGCAGCCAGGCCTGCGACCCGATGCGCGCGAGCAGGTTGATACGGAAGTTTTGCGGGGCGTAAGCCGTTTCGATGAGCAGTTCTTTCTTTTCCATAATCGTGTATGTGACAGGTTTATGGTGCAAAAGAACCTCTAAAAAGTGACAATCTACGTCAATCCCGGATTTTTTCTGTTAAAAAACGCACCCGTTCCTTCAGCCATGTCTTGAATTCGGGCGAACCGACCACCTCGATGTCATCGAAAAGCCCCATGACGAAACGGCCTACCCCCTTGAAGCTGCAAACCTTCGTGTCAAGCAGGTGACGCCCGTCGTCGGCCAGCGTAAGTTCCTCTTCGGCCTCGGGATGCTCCTCAAGGAGCAGACTGGTGGCCAGCGGGCCGAGCAGCAGCTGCACGGGGAAACGCTTTTCGCCCGAGAAATGGAACAAATCCATGTGGAACGGCGCATGCTGTTCCTTGTGCGACCACAGGACGTCGAGCAACTCGACCGAACCCGCACGGCTGAGCTTGAATGTCTTGTTCATGCCGGTGGCTATCTCGTAACACCGAACCTCGCTGTTGTCGGACAAGAAAAGATAAGGCTCGACCATGCGGTCGCTTACCTTGCCGCTGCTGGGCGATATGTAGTCATGCAGAATCGCCACACGCTCCATCTGCATCGCCTTGAACAGCGAACTCAGGTTACGGGCTATGTGGTCGTCCACGCCATGCCGCGCCAGGATCTTGTAATCGTAGAGCGAGGCCAGCTTGTCACGCAGATGGCGGATGCGGGGAGAGTTGTCGTGGACGGAGTTCAGCACCTGGTTGATGGTGATGGCCTCGTCGTCGCTGAAGTGTATGCGGTCCGTGATGCTTTTGAAGAAGGGTGACGCGTGGTCTATGCGGTAATGCGCGCCTTCCTTCTCGACAATGAATCCCATCTGCCGGAACGTGTCGATGTATCTGTATATGGAGCGGCGGCTCATGTTCAGCTCACGACTGATATCCTCCACGGTATATTTATGATTCTGCGTGAGCAAGACCATCAATCGCAGCTGTCGGTCGAATTTTTCTAATTCCATTTTTCCTTAAATCCGGTCTGTTGTCATATTTGATAGGGCAAATTTACGGATTTCCGTACAAATAACGCATGATATCCCTTGTTTCTGCACTTTAGGCGTGCTTTTTTACGATTTATTACATGAAAAACAACATTTATGTATGGAAAAGCCGCTGCGGAAGCACGAATGTTAAAAAACAACACGCTCCCGGTTTCCGCGACACGGCATCCGCACACCGCCGAACGCCCGCCGGCAAAGGGGATGCACCGGATTAGGAACGGCGGAAACAGGGCTGCGGAAAAGTTAAAGTGGTGATAATTAACCGGAACAGGTTGGCCGTTTCGATAAAAAGTCGTAAATTTGCACCCGAAAACCACACGAAGAGGCTCGCCATACGGTCGTTTGTTCCTTCCGTTACGCCCGTTCCGAGCACGCCTGCGGCCCGTCCGGGCACAAGGCGTCCGACAAGCGGTTTTACAGAATTCCCGCTTTTCTTCGTGGCAAATAAATGAAGATGAAATTAAGGTATTCTATTATTATTACCGGCATTATTGCATTTTTTATGGCCGTAAGCGTAACCGCGCAGGACGTGACCGTCGGCAAGGCTACTTACTACGGCAACAAATTCCACGGTCGTCGGATGAGCGACGGCTCCACTTATCACAAAGACAGTCTGACGTGCGCGCACCGCACCTTGCCCTTCGGCACACTCCTTAAGGTACGCAACGCCAAAAACGGACGCGAAGTCGTTGTCAAGGTGACCGACCGCGGTCCCTTCGTGCGCGGCCGCGTCATCGACCTCTCGTTCGCCGCAGCCAAGGAAATAGGCATGGTGGCCTCGGGCGTAGCCAGCGTCGAGATAGAGAAACTCGGACGGAACGCCGCGGACGGAAGAATGAAGGGCGGGGACAGCAGACTTCCCGAACTGAAACTCATCGACCCCACGACGGGTGATTACCACACCCTGTCGGAATGGAGGGCACAGGAACGCGCCGACCGCGAACAGGCACGCATCAAAGAAGCACAGCGTCGCACGGCGACCTACATGAAAAAGGAAAAAGAAAAGCTGACATGGCGCATACTCGACGGTAAGATGGCCGCACAGGCCGGAAACACCGCGAAAAAAGGCGGCAACGGCTGATACACACAAGCGCACCTCGGCATGCAGCCGGTGCGGACACGACAAAGCAGCGGCAAAAGGCCGCGCTGACGGCATCCGGCACGGACACTCCGCAGGAAGGCAAGGCGGAAAGTCCGTGCCGGATGACGTTTAGGCACGCACACAGCACACACCATTATATATAAGCCCAATGAAAGCAAAGGAACATCTCGGTACGCTCTGCGTACAAGCCGGCTGGACACCCAAGAAAGGCGAGCCGCGCGTGTTACCCATCTACCAAAGCACCACCTTCAAGTATGACGACAGCGAGCAGATGGCACGCCTGTTCGACCTGAAGGAGAGCGGCTATTTCTATTCACGCCTGCAAAATCCGACCAACGACGCGGTAGCCGCGAAAATCGCCGCGCTCGAAGGCGGTGTCGCCGCGATGCTCACGTCGAGCGGGCAGGCCGCCAACTTTTTCGCCGTGTTCAACATCTGCGAGGCCGGCGACCACTTCATTACATCGAACAACATTTACGGCGGGACCTACAACCTCTTCGGCGTAACCATGAAGAAATTGGGCATAGACTGCACCTTCATCGACCCGGAAGCCTCGGACGAGGAAATTGAAAAGGCCTTCCGCCCCGAGACAAAGTGCTTCTTCGGCGAAACCATATCCAACCCCGGCGGAAGAGTATTCGACATCGAACGCTTTGCCCGTCTGGCCCACCGTCACGGCGTGCCCCTCATTGTGGACAATACTTTCGCCACGCCCATCAACTGTCGTCCGTTCGAGTGGGGCGCGGATATTGTCACACACAGCACGACTAAGTACATGGACGGCCATGCCTGTGCCGTCGGAGGCTGCATTGTGGACAGCGGAAACTTCGACTGGAAAGCGCAGGCCGCCAAGTTTCCCGGCTTGTGCGAGCCTGACGAGAGCTATCACGGACTTGCGTTCGCCGAAGCCTTCGGCAAGATGGCTTACATCACCAAGGCAACGGCCACACTTATGCGTGACCTCGGCTCCATCCAAAGCCCCGAAAACGCTTTCCTGCTCAATCTCGGACTCGAAACGCTCCATCTGCGCATGAAGCGCCACTGCGAGAACGCGCAGACCGTGGCGGAATTCCTCAGCTCGGACCCGCGCGTGGCTTGGGTGAACTACGCCGGACTTCCCACGGACAAAGACCACGCGCTCGCCGGGAAATACCTGCCCGACGGCGGCTGCGGAGTGATTGCCTTCGGGCTGAAAGGAACTCGCGAGGACGCAATACGCTTCATGGACAGTCTTAAAATGATCTGCATCGTGACCCACGTGGCCGATGCCCGCACCTGCGTGCTGCATCCCGCCAGCCACACGCACCGGCAACTATCCGACGAGCAACTGCGCGAGGCCGGCATCGCACCGGACCTCATCCGCTTGTCCGTAGGCATAGAAGACGCCGAAGACATCCTTGCGGACATCCGGCAAGCCCTCGACAAAGTATGACCGAAACGCACCCGGACACTCCTATATAATATATAAGGAGAAGGGAAAGCACCGGAAACGAAACCGGCGGCGGACTTCCGACACAGAAATCGGATGTCCGCCGCTTTTTCAGTCACTTTGAGGAAAAAGGATGCCGCATGGGCGGCCGAAAGTACTGTATGCGTGTCCGTTGAACGAGAAATAGCCGGATTTTGCTTTGTCCTTTTCCGTCCAAACATTAATTTTGCAGTCTTAATCCGAATTAAAATCAAAACAATGAAACTTTTACTTTTGGGTAGCGGCGGCCGCGAGCACGCTTTGGCATGGAAAATCACACAGAGTCCTAAGGTTGAAAAACTCTACATAGCACCCGGCAACGCCGGAACGGCTTCCGTGGGCGAGAACGTGGACATCAAGGCCGACGACTTCGACGCTATCGCGCAATTTGTCATAGACTTTGAGATAGATATGGTAGTGGTAGGCCCGGAAGACCCTCTGGTGAAAGGCATCTACGACTATTTCGGCGCGCACTCCCTGCTCAAGTCGGTGCCCGTAATCGGCCCGTCGAAAGCCGGAGCCGTGCTCGAAGGCTCGAAAGACTTCGCGAAAGGCTTCATGCAGCGCCATCACATCCCGACGGCCGCCTATGCCACGTTCGACGGAGAACATGTCGAGGACGGCTGCCGCTTTCTTGAGACGCTCCGGCCGCCTTATGTGCTGAAGGCAGACGGCCTCTGTGCCGGCAAGGGTGTGCTGATAGTCCCCACACTCGCCGAGGCACAGCGCGAACTCCGCGACATGCTCGGCGGCATGTTCGGGGTAGCTTCGGCGCGCGTCGTCATAGAAGAGTTTCTGAGCGGCATCGAATGTTCCGTCTTCGTGCTCACGGACGGCAAGCACTATAAAATTCTTCCCGAAGCCAAGGATTACAAGCGCATCGGCGAGGGCGACACCGGTCTCAATACGGGTGGCATGGGCAGTGTCTCACCTGTACCGTTCGCCGACGGGGAATGGATGAAGAAGGTCGAGGACGAAATCATCCGTCCCACGGTCGAGGGGCTCGCAACCGAGGGCATCGACTACAAAGGCTTCATCTTCTTCGGCCTCATCGACTGCCAGGGACAACCGAAAGTCATTGAATACAACTGTCGCATGGGCGACCCGGAGACGGAGACCGTGATGCTCCGCCTGAAGAGCGACCTCGTCGAACTGTTCGAGGGCGTAGCCGCCGGCGACCTCGACCAACGGCCCATTGAGACAGACCCGCGCGCCGCGGTATGCGTCATGTGCGTCTCGGGCGGCTATCCCGGCAGCTACGACAAGGGATTCCCCATCGACGTTCCCGACATGAGCGACAGCGTGGTGTTCCATGCCGGCACGGCCATCAAGGACGGACGTCTGGTCACCGCGGGCGGCCGCGTCATTGCCGTGAGCTCGTACGGCGCCGACCGCGCCGAAGCGCTGGCCAAGTCCATGGAAGGCGCGTCGAAGATTGCATTTGAGAAGAAATACTACCGTACCGACATCGGCGCAGACCTTTGATGTTTCAGGAAAAGACGTTCAGGGACAAAGTGGTGACGGGCATGTTCACGCTACCCGCCACGGCCGCTCTCGCGACACTCGTCTGGGTGTTGCCCGACGCGGGCGACGCAACGCTTTGGGGCGGTCTGGCCGTCACGGGCCTCGTGTCCTACCTTTTAGTCGAGCTGAACAACCGCAACGCCCTGCTGCGTATCCGCTCACGCATGGTCAGCAGCGTCTACCTGGCCCTGATGTCGGTTTGCGTATTCCTGCACCCCCTGTCCGTCTCCATGCTGCCCGCGGTCTGCCTGGCGGCCTCCTACTTTCCGCTGTTCGCCGCCTACCAGCAACCGCGTGCCGCCGGCGAAGTCTTCCATGTCTTCCTGCTGTTGTCCGCCGGCAGCCTGTGCTGGCCTCCGCTGCTTCTGCTCTCGGCTGCCTGCTATGCCGGACTGGCCTTTCCGCTGCGTGCGCTCACGGGCCGTACATTCATGGCCGGGCTGTTCGGACTTGTCACGCCCTACTGGCTGGCTACGGGCCTGTTGATGTGGCAAGGCGACCTGCCGCAGGCGTGGGAGAATTTCCTCTCCGCCTTCCGCTTCACCCCGCCCGACTACACGCTGCTCACCGGGCCGCAGGCGGCATCGCTCATCCTTACGGGTGTGCTGGCCCTGATGTCGGTCGCGCACTTCCTGCGCACGGCTTTCGGCGACAAGATACGCGTCCGCATGTACTTCTATGCCATTATCCTGCAAGAAGTCCTGCTGCTGTCCGGCACAGCCCTGCTTCCTTCCCGTTTTGACCTGTTGTTTCCGCTGCTTGTCACCAACACCGCGCCGCTGGCCGCCCACTATTTCGCCCTGGCCCGCGGCAGGTGGATGAATATATGGTTCATCGTGTGGCTCTTGCTGCTGGCCGGTCTGTTTCTGTTCAACACCCTCTGCGCATGGAAAGTATCGTAGACCTGCTCATGTCGCACGGCGCCGCCGGCATGTTCGTGGCAGCGTTTCTTGCCGGCAGCTTCTTCCCTTTCAGCTCCGAGGTGGTCATGCTCGGGCTGCTCGAAGCCGGCATCGACCCCACGGCCCTGTTGCTCTGGGGCACGGCGGGGAACGTCATGGGCGGCATCTTCAACTACGTCATAGGCTCTTTCGGGCGCGAGGAATGGATTGTGCGCTACACGAAAGTGTCTCCCGAAAAACTGGAACGCGGCAAACGCTACGTCCGCCGCTATGGCGCGTGGGCCGGACTGCTGGCCTGGGTGCCCCTGCTGGGCAGCCTCGTCACCGTAGCCCTCGGCTACCTGCGCACCAACCTGCCCCTCACGCTGCTGACCGTGGCCTTGGGCAAATATGTCCGCTACCAGATACTCGTATCCACGTGGATGGCGGCGGCCGAACTATAACTCCACACCCTAAAAATACTTTTGCAAAATGAAACATATCGTCTATGCGCTACTTGTGTGCCTGTCGGCCCTCGCCGCTTCCTGCTCGTCGGACGCCGGCCGAAAGAAACAGATTCTGACCGTCAGCATCGAACCGATGCGCCTCATTGCGGAGCAGCTGGCAGCCGGCAATTTCGAAATACATACCCTGACACCGTCGGGTTCCAGTCCGGAAACCTACCAGCCCACGCCTCGCCAGATGGAATTGATCCGTAACAGCGCGGCCTACATCCGCGTCGGGACGCTCGGATTCGAGCGGACACAGCTGCGCAAGATGACGGAAAGCATCCCCCACCTGCACATCGTCAATGCCTCGCAGCGCATCAAGCACCTGCCGGCCGGCGACAGCTGCGACCCGCACACGTGGACATCGGTGCGCAACATCAAGGTCATCGCCACGAACATCTGCGACGTGCTGTGCGACCTCGACACGCTGAACCGCGCCAGGCACATCGCCTTGCTCTACGACTTCATGGAAAGCGCGGACAGCCTTGACCGTGAAATCAGGACCATGCTGGCCGGCGTCCGGCAACGCACTTTTCTCATCTACCACCCCTCGCTCTCGTATTTTGCACATGAATACGGGTTCGAACAGCTCTATGTCGAGGACGAAGGCAAGGAACCGTCGGCCGAACGCATAGCCCGGCTGATAGACGAATGCAGGAAGAAACGCGTGAAGGTGGTTTTCGTGCAAAAAGGATACAACACGAGCACCGCACGCCGCATGGCCGAGGAAATAGGTGCCGAGGTGACCGAAATCAACCCGCTGGGATATGACTGGCCGGCCGAGATGATGAAAATTGCCAAAGCACTGGCGAAATGACCGGCCCGCTCCTACGACTCACCCGCGTCGGGATGCGCTTCGGCGCACGGCGCATACTGGCGGACATATCCCTGGACATACCGCCGGCGGGGCTCATCGTGGTCGGCGGGCCCAACGGCGGAGGCAAGACCACGCTCCTGCGCATCATGGCCGGGCTGTTGCACCCCACCGAGGGCCGTGTGGAGCGCGCCGACGGGCTGACAACGGGATTTCTACCGCAGGTGCGCGACATCGACCGCCATTTTCCCGTCACCGTGGAGCAGGTCGTGCTCTCGGGACTGCTGGGCGACAAACCGATATGGCGGCCGTTCACGCCGGAACACCGCCGCCGCGCCGCCGCCATGATGGAACGGATGCGGCTCGGCGGGCTTGGCAGGCGCGGCATCGGCGAACTGAGCGGCGGACAGTGGCAGCGCGTCCTGCTGGCGCGGGCCATGGTGGGCGAACCCCGTCTGCTGTTGCTCGACGAGCCGGAGACGCACCTCGACACCGCATCGAAAACATTCCTTTACGACTTCCTGACCGAAGAATGCGCCGCACGCGCCGTCGTGGTGGTCAGCCACGACGAACGGACGGCGGCACTGGCGGCCTGCTCCGCCGTCTGCCGCGTGGAACAAGGACGGCTCCACACCGCAGACCCCGGCCGCGGATGACGGGACGAGGGGAAAGCCGGACCGGACATTAACATTTTTAACCTTTGCTCACTTTTGGCGGTGCGTACATGGCTTGTAGTTCCGCCTACATGCAGGACCGGTTTTTCCTACATGGCATGTAGTTCGTCCTACATGCCATGTACAAAATCCCATCATAGGGCCGGTTCCTCCCCGAAACGGACTTGCAAATACGAAAAAAGGACGGTTTCAGGCCGTCCTCCGCGCTTGCGCAATACAAAGATAATACATTTTTCGTCCAAAAGCAAATTGTGTTAAAATCGCAATATCATTGTCGCACGTAGGGACGCGATTCATCGCGTCCGCAGGGATGAAACGTCGAATAAAATCCCTAATGCTCCTTGCGGACGCGATGAATCGCGTCCCTACACACGGCACCCGGATTGCGTACACGGCATCCCGAACCGCACATAAGGCATGTAGGAAATCCTTTTGCCCCGGAAAAACGGCCCGGATGTCGGCCTCGGCAAAAACAGGCCGCACCGGCATCGCGCTTGGCCGTGTCGGAAATTGTTGTTACCTTTGCGGAAACAGAACCAGGCCCGTACCCGTCCGCGCAACCCCGCCGACACGGGACGGCAGCCGCACCATCCGCACCGACACATGCGCGTACTGCTCATCAACACTTCGGAAAACATCGGCGGAGCCGCCATCGCGGCCAACCGACTGCTGCAAGCGCTCACCCGCAACGGGGTGGAGGCCACGCTACTGGTGCGCGACCTCCAGGAGGGCCGCGACGGTGTGGTCCGTCTGCCGGGCCGCCTGTGGCCGCGCGCCGCCTTCCTGATGGAACGCGGCGAGGTATTCGTGCGCAACGGCTTCTCGCGGCACAATCTCTTTGCCATCGACCCCGCCACCCGCGGCACGGACGTCACCCGCCTGCCCGAATTCCGCAGCGCCGACGTGATACACCTGCACTGGACCAACCAGGGGATGCTTTCGCTCGGCGGCCTGCGCCGCATCCTGCGCTCGGGCAAACCCGTCGTATGGACCATGCACGACATGTGGCCTTTCACGGGTGTCTGCCACCAGGCCGGCAGTTGCGAGGCGTGGCTGACGGGATGCGGAAACTGCCCCCTGCTGCACCGCCCCGCCGCCAACGACCTTTCGGCACAGACGTACAGACGCAAGGCGCGCGCCTATGCCGACGGACACCTCACCCTGGTGGGCTGCAGCCGCTGGCTGACGGGACTGGCCCGCCGCTCGCCGCTGCTGAAGGGGCACACCGTGACGAGCATCCCCAACCCGCTCGACACCGGCGTGTACGCTCCCGGCGACCGGGATGCCGCCCGCCGGCGGCTGGGACTGCCGGCAGACAAGCGCATCGTGCTCTTCGTGGCCTACAAGGTGACCGACCCGAACAAGGGCATCGGCTACCTGCGCGAAGCCATCGCCCGCCTGTGCGCCGAACGTCCCGGACGACGCGGACAGATTGTCGTGGCAGCCGTGGGCCGCGAGGCGGAAATGCTGTGCGGGACCTTTGCCACACCCGTATATGCCAGGGAATATGTGAGCGACACGGCCACCATGATTGACTATTACCGCGCCGCCGACATTCTGGCCATGCCCACGCTCATGGACAACCTGCCCAACACCATCGCCGAAGCCATGGCCTGCGGCACACCCTGCGTGGGCTTCGACACGGGCGGCCTGCCGCAGATGATAGACCACGGGACAAACGGCCTGCTCATACCCTACCGCGACGCGGACGCGCTGGCACGCGGACTGGAAAGCGCGCTGTTCGACCCTGCCTGCGCGGACTTCCCGCAGCAGGCGCGCGACAAGGCCGTGCAGGCCTATTCCGAGCAAAGCGTGGCCGCACAATACACCGAAATCTACCGCGACGCGCTGCAACACACTCCACCCCATTTTCCCTGACCCTATGACAGAACCTCCGTCACCCCTGAAAATCACCATCGCCACGGTCACGTACAACGCGGCCGCGCTCATCGGACCCACCATCGAAAGCGTGGAAGCGCAGGACTACCCGTCCGTCGAACATCTCATCATAGACGGCAACTCGCAGGACGCGACCCTCGAGGCCGTACACCATTATCAGGAACGCAACAGCGTGGCTGCCGTCCCGCACGAGGTAAACTGTCTGAGCGAACCCGACGAGGGACTCTACGATGCCATGAATAAGGCCATCGACATGGCTTCGGGCGACTACATTCTCTTTCTCAATGCCGGCGACCGGCTGCACAGTCCCGACACGCTCTCGAAAATTGCCGCGGCAGCCGCGGCGGGCAACGGACGGCCCGCAGTGATTTACGGCGACACGCACATCGTGGACGGCGAAGGCCGCTTCGTGCGGCGCCGGAGACTGACTCCGCCGGAACGACTGACGTGGCGGTCGTTCAGACACGGTATGCTGGTGTGCCACCAGGCCTTCCTGGCGCGCACGGACCTGGCCAAGGCCAACCCGTATGACCTGCACTACCGCTTCTCGGCCGACTTCGACTGGTGCATCCGCATCATGCGCGAGGCCAAGCGCCGGCGACTGCCGCTGAAGAACGCGCACGCCGTCATTTCAGACTATCTGAACGAAGGCATGACCACGCGCAACCACCGCGCGTCGCTGAAAGAACGCTTCGACATCATGGTCCGCCACTACGGTCCGGTGACAACCGTCCTGCTGCACGCCTGGTTCGCCGTGCGCAGCCTCATCAAGAAATAAACGGAAGCCGACATGAAACCGCTATCCCCCGACGAAGCCTTTGCCAGGGCCGCGGACCGGTGCGCCGGACGCGAGTACTGCCGGGCCGACTGGCGCGACAAATTCGCGCGGGCCGGACTTACGCCCGCGCAGGCCGAAGACGTGCTGCGCCGGCTCGGGGACGAGGGATTCATAGACGAGGGACGCTACGCACGGGCTTACACCCACGACAAGACAACCTACGACCGGTGGGGAAAAATAAAGGTGCGGCAGGCGCTGCGCCTCAAAGGCATCGCACCGGAAGCCATAGACAGCGCGCTGGATGCCATCGACGACGACGGATACCGCACGGGACTGCGCGAAATCCTCGCCCGCAAGGCGCAAAGCCTGAAGGCGGAAAGCGGATACGCCCGCCGTATGAAACTGGCCCGCTTTGCCGCGGGACGGGGCTTCGAGCCGGAACTCGTGTTCGAGACCATCGACGACATGGAATAGGGATACACGCGATTTTGACCCGCGAACAGCCGCGCGTGTGCGGTTTTTTCGTAATTTTGCCACATACAAACTCCAAACGGACGCCATGAGCCAGGAACTTGTCCAACATATCACGCAGACACAGACGCAGCAACTCTCGACCATGCAGGTGGCACTGGCCGGACTGATAGCGTTGCCGCTGACCGAACTGAGGGAACGCATACGGGACGAGATGGTGGAAAACGCCGCGCTCGAGGAAAACGCCGGCGACACGGAAGACGGTTTCGACGACGTGCCTGACGGAGAAGACGGGGAGGGGGAACACGAACACGGGGAGCTGGGTACGGCCCTCGGAGACTATCCCAACGACGACGAGACCCCGGACTATCTGCGCGAACGCATGGATACGGAACGCGAACGCCACGAAATACCGCTGTCGGCGGGAACTTCTTCCTACGATGACCTGGTCAGGCAAATCGGCGAGCACGACCTTGACGAGCACGAGCGGCAAATCATCGACTACCTCATAGGCTCGCTCGACGAAGACGGATTCCTGCGCAAACGGCTCGACACACTGGCCGACGAACTGGCCATCTACCACAACATATATGCCGGCACAGACGAACTGGAGCGCCTGCTGCACGTGCTTCAGACCTTCGAACCGCGCGGCATCGGGGCGAGAGACCTGCGCGAATGCCTGCGCCTGCAACTCGAAGACCCTGACCGGCATTCGCCCTACGCGAAAACCGCGCTCGAAGTGCTGGACCGTTGCTTCAAGGACTTCACCGCGCGCCGCTGGGACGCCATCGCGCAACGGCTGGGACTGGACGACGAGACACTGGAACACGTGCGCCACGAACTGACCCACCTGAACCCCATGCCGGGAAGCACACTCGGCAACGACCGCTCCGAACTCGCGCCGACCGTGGTGCCCGACTTCTATGTCGTTGTAGGGCGCGACGGGCTTCCGGAAGTCAGCCTCAACCGCGGAGATGTGCCGGAACTGCGCGTCAGCCGCGCCTTCCGCGACTCCATCAGCCAATATGCGGGACGCCGGGACCTTTCCCGTGAACAGCGGGACGCCTACATCTACGCACGACAAAAGGTGGACGCCGCACAAGGCTTCATCAATCTCGTGCAACGCCGCCGCGACACGCTGCTGGCCGTCATGCAGGGCATCGTGGACCTGCAGGCCGACTTCTTCACCAACGACGATGACGAGGCCCTGCTGCACCCGCTCACGCTGAAGACCGTGGCCGCACGCGCCGGCGTGGACATATCGACCGTTTCGCGCGTGACAGGAAGCAAATACGTGCAGACCGACTACGGTACCTATCCGCTCAAGTTCTTCTTTTCCTCGCAATTCACGTCGGAAGACGGCGAGGAGATGTCCGCAAGACAGATACGCAACGCACTGCAAGACCTTGTAGACGCCGAGGACAAGCGGCAACCGCTGCCCGACGAGGCACTTGCCGCCGGCCTCAAGGCACAAGGGCTCAAGGTGGCCCGTCGCACGGTGGCCAAGTACCGCGAACAGTTAGGCATTCCCCCGGCCCGCCTGCGACGGAAATAAGGACGGGACGCGGCACGACGGACCTGCGCGCCGCTATCCGCCACCCCCGAACAACGAACAACCGCAAACGCATGAAAAACCGATACTTAGTGCGCACGGCACAGTGCATATCGCTCATTTTCTCACCATTCTACCTGCCGGTCCTGGCATTTGTGGTGCTCTTCTTCTTCAGTTATCTGAACTACACGTCGTGGGCGTACAGCCTGACCGTCATCCTGACAGTCTATCTCTTCACGGTACTGTTGCCTGAGCTGGGCATATTCGTCTATCGCCGGCTGAACGGATGGACGCGCCGCGAGCTGAGCCGACGCGAAAGGCGCATCGTGCCTTACATCCTCTCGATAGCCAGCTACGCCATACTGCTCGGGCTGATGGACTACCTGCGGATGCCGCGTTTCACGCTGGGCATCGTGGCGGGCGCCCTGGGCATTCAGATTGCCTGTGCACTCATCAACCCGTGGTTCAAGGTCAGCACGCACGCGGCCGCCTCGGGCGGACTGGCAGGTGCGCTGATGGCCGTATCCATCATGCTTCAGTACAACCTTACGTCCTGGCTGTGCCTGAGCATCCTGCTTTCGGGCGTCGTCTGCACGGCACGCCTCATCCTCCGCCAGCACACACTGGCGGAACTGGGCATAGGGGTAGTCACGGGTTTCATGGTCGGATTCCTGACGCTCCTGCTGTTCTGAGGCCCGGCGCGCACGGCCGGCATGACCATCCTATATATAAGAACAATTCTATCACATACAAGCAACGACATGGACAATACAAAAACCGCGCTGACGCCGTTGGTCAGCATCATCATGGGCAGCACGTCCGACCTTCCCGTCATGGAAAAGGCCGCCAAGTTCCTGGATGAAATGGAAATCCCTTTTGAAATGAACGCTTTCTCGGCACACCGCACGCCGCAGGAGGTGGAGAACTTCGCCCGCACGGCGGCTGAGCGCGGCCTGCGCGTCATCATCGCCGGCGCAGGCATGGCCGCCGCGCTGCCGGGTGTCGTGGCCGCCGGAACCACGCTGCCGGTCATCGGTGTCCCCATCAAGGGAATGCTCGACGGACTGGACGCTCTCCTGTCGATTGTGCAGATGCCGCCGGGCATACCCGTGGCCACGGTGGGCGTGAACGGCGCGCTGAACGCCGCCATCCTTGCAGCCCAGATGATTGCCCTCGGCGACAAGGAACTGGCACAACGGCTGGCCGTACACAAAGAGAAGTTGAAAGAAAAAATAGTCAAGGCCAACTGCGAACTGTCGGCCGTGACGTACCGATTCAAGACGAACTGAGACTGCCGAAACGCCGGGACGGAGCGGGCACATGCCCGACACGGCGGCGGCAGGTCCGAAACAAAACAGACATGGACATATTCAATTACCGGCCGCGTGCCTCGCACGAGGTCAAGATAGGCAGCCGCCCGCTCGGAGGCGGACAGCCGCTGCGGCTGCAAAGCATGACGACGGCGGCCACCACCGACACGGAGGGCTGCATCGCCCAGGCCGAGGCCATCATCCGCGCAGGCGGAGACTACGTGCGGCTGACCACGCAGGGCACACGCGAGGCCGAGAACCTGCGGCCCATCAGGGACGCGCTACGGGAACGGGGCTACGACTGCCCGCTCGTGGCCGACGTGCACTTTAACCCCAACGTGGCCGACGTGGCCGCCGCCATCGTGGAAAAAGTGCGCATCAACCCGGGCAACTACACTGACCCCGCGCGCACGTTCAAGCACCTGGAATACACGGACGAGGAGTATGCCGCGGAACTGCGGCGGCTGGAGGAGCGCTTCGGGCGGCTGCTCGACATCTGCCGCGCGCACGGCACGGCCATCCGCATCGGCGTGAACCACGGGTCGCTCTCCGACCGCATCATGTGCCGCTACGGCGACACGCCCGAAGGCATCGTGGAGAGTTGCATGGAATTCCTGCGCGTATGCACGAAGCAAGACTTCGCGGACGTCGTGGTATCCATCAAGGCCTCGAACACCGTCGTGATGGTCCGCTCGGTCCGCCTGCTCTGCGAGGCGATGGAGCGCGAAGGCATGGACTTCCCGCTGCACTTAGGCGTCACCGAGGCCGGCGAAGGTGAGGACGGACGCATCAAAAGCGCCGTGGGAATAGGCGCCCTGCTCTGCGACGGCATCGGCGACACGCTGCGTGTGTCGCTCAGCGAGGCGCCCGAGGTGGAAGTACCCGTGGCCCGCAAGCTGGCGGCCTACGTGACCGGAACACGCGGCGGGCATCCGTTCATACCGGGACGCGCGGCAGCGGCGTTCGACTACGTGCGTCCGGAGCGGCGGCCCACACGCGCCGCGGGCAACATCGGCGGGACGAACGCGCCGGTGGTCATATCGACACGCATCGACGGCGACAACACGGCGGAAGGCCTGCGGCCCGACTACGTATATTGCGGGCGCAGGCTGCCCGAAGCCGGGAAACGCATCGACGGCGCAGGATACATCGTGGACGCCGACTGCTGGACGGGCGAGAGCGGCACCTATCCGGCCTTCCCGCCCCACATGCTGATGACGGTCGGCGCATGTAGCGCGCCGCTGAAGTTCGTCTTCGTGAGCTACGGCGCGCTCAACGAGGAAGTGAAAGCCTGCCTGCGCCTGCACCCCGAGATGGTGGTCATCGCGCAAAGCAACCACGGCAACCGTACCGGCGAGCTGCGCGCGCTGGTCCACGAACTATGGAACGAGGGCCTGTCCACGCCCGTCGTCTTCTTCCAGGCCTACAGCTGCGGCGCGGCGGGAAAAGAGGACTTCCAGCTGCAGGCGGCGGCCGACATGGGCGCGCTGATGTTCGACGGACTGACCGACGGCATCATGCTCTACGACCAGACACCCGCAGGCGGACAGCCGCTGCCGGCCGCCACGCAGGACGAGACGGCTTTCGGCATACTGCAGGCCGCACGGCTGCGCACCACGAAGACGGAATACATCAGCTGCCCCGGCTGCGGACGCACCCTGTACGACCTGCCCGGTACCATCGCCCGCATAAAGGCCGCGACGGCGCACCTGAAAGGCTTGAAAATCGGCATCATGGGCTGCATCGTGAACGGACCGGGCGAGATGGCCGACGCCGACTACGGATACGTAGGCGCGGCGCGCGGCAAGGTGAGCCTGTACCGCGGGAAAGTGTGCGTCGAAAAGAACATTCCCGCCGAAGAAGCCGTGGAACGCCTGCTCGCCCTCATCGAAAGCGACCGCACATCGGCAGACGGAAACACGCAGGACGCGACATAGGCGCACAAGTGCGGGAGCAAGGACAGACCGACATTAACATTTTTAACTTTCTGCAACGGTAAAAGGAGGCGCACCCTCCTTTTATCGTTTCCTACATGGCATGTAGTGCGCCGCAGATGCCGGACAGTTTTTCGCAGATGGCATGTAGGAAATCCTTTCCCGCCGGCAAAAATCCCCGAAAAACGGGCCTTTTCATACGGAAACAGGGCAGACTTGCGCGGTCTGCCCTGTTTCCTGTTACAAATATACTACATTTTTCAGCCAAAAGCAAATTGTGTTAAAATCACCGGCGGACAAACGGAACGAAAATATATCCGCTTTTTATTTGGCACGCAAAAAAGAATAGCTAAATTTGTAGCGGAATATACCAAATCCGAGAAAAACCAATTTATTATTTATCAAATCTTTAATAAACAGAGTATGAAAAAGATTTACTTTTTCCTGTCGTTGCTCCTCCTGTGCTTCGGAGTGACGACTGCGCAGGCTCAGTCGCACAAGGTGACTTCCATCGGCACGCCGCTGAAGGACCTTTCCACCTTGACGGCAGGCCAGCAAGTTTTGCTCTTCTGCCAGGGACAGACAGACCCTGAGCATTACGAGTATCAGACACGTTATGGTTTCGTAAGAGAGTTGTCCAACAACAAACTGGGCATCAGCCGCAAGTTGTACGACAAGAAAGTGCCCACCAACCCCAACCTGCTGGGCAGCAGCTTCTCGAGCGCATACCTTTGGACCATCCAGAACGTGGTCAAGAACGATAACGGCAACGTCAGCCTGGCACTCCAGAACGACAGCACCGGACGTTACATCTCCACCTTCAGCGGCAACAATGCCCAAGGTTCCACCGGCGAAGCGGCAGATGCCTTCACCGTGGAAGCCTATGCCGAAGCAGGCGACACCATCTTCAGCATCGGCGATGCCAACGGCATTTACTTCAACGGCAAAAACATTGACGGCAACGGCGGTGCAGGCGATCCTTCCCAAATGGTGGGCTGGAACGAAAAGGGAGGAAACTCCAACTACATGATTTTCGTCCCCGAAGTGGAAACCATCTCCTCATATAACGTCGGCTTCATGCTATACGACCAGGACGGAAACATCAATAACGTTTCCCTCTCCGTACCTGTAGGCGAAAGCATCGCGGCAGCCCCCGAATGGGCAGAGCATGACTTCGACGCCGAAGCCACCGAGGCAGAAAGCGGAATCACTTTCCCGCTCACTCCCACGGAAGACATGAACGAAGTTCTCCTTTCCTACACGTTGTGGCCTAACATCACCATCAACTACAAGGACACGGACAACAACGTCCTCAAGGAAAGCGTGAGCGGACGCTATCGTACCGGCACCACATTCGAGGCTCCCGTATTCCCGGGCTACGCCCTGCAAAGCGAGGAATATGCCACCTACACCGTAGGCAGCACGGATGACATCATTGACATCATCTACCGCGCCGACGCAACGGCCAACCTGCCGTTTGTCCCCACGACCATCGTAGACGGCCAGTTTGCCGACAACACGGTATGGTACACAATCGCCATCCGCAACGGCAACAAACTCGTAAACCTGAACACCACGACCATGGAAGTAGAGGCCGGCAGAGAGGCTGCCCTTGATGCCAAACTCTGGGCCTTTGTCGGTGACATGACCAACGGCTTCAAGATTTACAACAAGGCCGCCGGCGCAGGCAGAATCCTTTGGGCCGACAACCCCGGTGAGGGTACTACCGTCATGTCCGTACAGACAGAAGACGCAACCGAACCCAACACGTTCGACCTCTCCGCCAACGAAAACGGAGGTTACTCTTTCGCACTGCATGGAACGACAGGTTATTGGAACGACTACGCACAAGCAGGCATCGTTAAGTTCTACGGTACGGCCGATGCCGGCAGCAAGCTGGAATTCACCGTATACGAGGCACCCTTCGAAACCAGCAACATCAGCGGAACCGAGTTCCCCGCAGACACGAAATGGTATCGCATGAAAATCCGCGACACCAAGAACATCATCTATGACGCCGAAAGCGGCCAGATCAAGAACGTAACTGAAGAGACCGCCGGTCTTGCCATGCTCTGGGCCTTCAGCGGTGACACCGAAAACGGCTTCAAGATTTACAACTACGTGGCCGGTGCCGGCAAGATACTGTGGGGCTCGAACGAAGACGACCCGACGACAAATAGCATCTTCCTTTCCATGGAAGACGCGGAAACAATTACCGCCCCCAACACCTTCAACTACATTCCCAACGGTAACGGCTTCACTTGGAAGCTGCAAGGTGGTCTCGACAATAAGTATGTGAACGACATCGCCGGACGTCTGGGCTTCTGGCAGAACGGTAACGGTGCCGGCGACGGCGGCAGTAAGGTGAACTTCATCGCCGTGAGCGCCGAAGAGATTGACGCCATCATCAAGGCCGCCGAAGAGGCAGCGAAGGCCGCACAGCGCGCACAGTACCTCGGATATGTGAATGCCGAAAACTGTGTCGGTGGTTGGACTGCCGAAGAATTGGCCAACCTCAAGGCACACTTGGAAGCCGAAGACTTCGATGCTTGCGCCGCAGATGTAGAAGTATTGCCCGAAAGCAGCATCCAGTTCGACATCAACAAGAAGTACGTCCTCTTCAATGCCGCCAAGGAATTCCTGATTGCACAGCCCGAAACCACGATTGCCATGGGTAACAACGGCACTCAGGTGGTATGGAAGGCATTCGACAAGGATGAAGACGCATTTGTATGGAGCTTCGAGGCTTGTGGTGACTCGGCTGTTTACATGAAGCGCGGCGATATGTACATCGGCTCCTATCGTTGGGGCACCGAAAACGGCGCTACGCTCGTGAACTGGGCTGAAAACACCGCCACCGACGGCACATTTGCCGAGGGTCTGCCCGCACAGTTCATCATCACTCCCTCCGAGGCTTATCCCGCAGCATTCTACTTCGACCATTACTTCACCTACCTCAACGGTACTAACCTTACAGGTGACCGTGTATGGCTGAATACGCACAAGGGACGCATCAATGCGACAGAAACAGAAGGCAAGGTAGTGACCTATAAGATAGACGAAGAAGGCTACGGACATGCTTGGCGTATGAAGAGCATCGAGGATGCCGGCATCGACATCACGGGTATCGGCAACGTAAATGCCGCCGAAGGCTCGAACAAGGCCAACGAAATCTACGACCTCAGCGGACGTCGCGTACAGAAGGCTGCCAAGGGTCTCTACATCGTGAACGGCAAGAAAGTGCTCGTTAAGTAAGAAATCCTTCTCCCTTTGAAGGGACTCCTATATTAATATTGCCTCCATGCACCAAGGGTGTGTGGAGGCTTTTTTCGGATAAAAGAAAAACCACAAGCCGGCCGCACGCGGAAGCCCCGGGGGCAAAGTTTGGCAGAACGGGGATTTTTCAGTAAGTTTGCACAGAAATTCGAAAACAACACAGACCATGAGTTTACAATGTGGCATAGTCGGTTTGCCGAACGTGGGCAAATCGACCTTATTCAACTGCCTGAGCAACGCAAAAGCACAGTCCGCCAACTTTCCCTTCTGCACCATCGAACCGAATGTGGGCGTCATCACCGTACCCGACGAGCGCCTGTCGCGACTTGCCGAACTGGTACACCCGGGACGCATCGTGCCCACCACCGTCGAGATTGTAGACATCGCCGGACTGGTGAAAGGCGCGTCGAAGGGCGAGGGACTCGGCAACCAGTTCCTCGGAAACATCCGCGAGACCGACGCCATCATCCACGTGCTGCGCTGCTTCGACGACGGAAACGTGGTGCACGTGGACGGATCGGTGGACCCCGTGCGCGACAAAGAGATTATCGACACCGAACTCCAGCTCAAAGACCTCGAGACTGTGGAGAACCGCATCCGGCGCGTCGAGAAAATCGCGCAGGTGGGCGGCGACAAGCAGGCAAAACTCGAGTACGACGTGCTCACCGCCTACCGCGAGGCCCTGTTGCAGGGCAAGTCGGCGCGGACGGTGCAGTTCGACTCGAAAGAAGAGCAACGCGCCGCACGGGGCCTGTTCCTGCTCACCTCGAAACCCGTTCTCTACGTCTGCAACGTGGACGAGGCTTCCGCAGCCACGGGCAACCATTACGTGGAAGCCGTGCGCGAGGCCGTGGCCGCCGAGGGCGCCGAAGTGCTCGTGCTGGCCGCACAGACCGAAGCCGACATAGCCGAACTCGAGACCTACGAGGAGCGGCAGATGTTCCTGCAAGACGTCGGTCTCGCCGAGAGCGGATGCAACCGCCTTATCAAAGCCGCCTACAAGATGCTTGAACTCGAGACCTTCATCACGGCCGGCGAGATGGAGGTCAAGGCCTGGACCTACCGCCGCGGCTGGAAAGCGCCGCAGTGTGCCGGTGTCATCCACACGGACTTCGAGAAGGGCTTCATACGTGCCGAGGTCATCAAGTACGACGACTACATACGCCTCGGCAGCGAGGGCGCGGTGCGCGAAGCCGGGCTGCTGCACGTCGAGGGAAAGGAGTACGTCGTACAGGACGGCGACATCATGCACTTCAGGTTCAACGTATAATCCACCTACATGATACACTGGAATCCCGACATCATCGCTTTCAGCATCGGAAGCCTGGAAGTGCGCTGGTACTCCCTGTTGTGGGCCGTCGGACTTGCCGCGGCCTACGCCATTGTCTTCCGCCTGTATCGCCGTCAAGGCATACCTCAGGAAAAGTTCGACCCGCTCTTTTTCTACTGTTTCATAGGTATTCTGGCCGGAGCGCGGCTTGGGCACTGCCTGTTCTACGAACCGGGCTACTTCCTTACGCATCCCGTCGAGATGTTCCTGCCGGTACGCCACACCATCGAGGGCTGGAAGTGGACGGGATATAGCGGACTGGCCTCGCACGGCGGCACGCTGGGACTTATCCTGGCACTCTGGCTCTACGTGCGCCGCACCAAGGTGAACCTGATGCGCGTGCTCGACAACATTGCCATAGCCACGCCGCTGACGGCGTGCTGCATACGTCTGGGCAACCTCATGAACTCCGAGATCGTAGGCAAACCTACGGGCACGGACTACGGTTTCGTGTTCGAGCATCTGGGCGAAACTTTCCCCCGCCACCCGGGACAGCTGTACGAGGCCGCGGCCTACTTCGTCTTTTTCCTCGTCGGGCTGTGGCTGTACCGCCGCTACCGCGAACGGGTGGGCACGGGCTTCTTCTTCGGCTGGTGTCTGACGAGCATTTTCGCCTTCCGCTTCGGCGTGGAATTCTTCAAGGACGTACAGGAAAGCTGGGAAGTGTCGATGGTCAGCGCCATCGGGCTCAACCAGGGGCAGCTGCTCAGCATTCCCTTCGTCGCACTCGGCATTTACTGCCTGCTGGGCGGAAAGTGGTGCCGGCGACTGGGCGAGCAGGCCTGACCTGCGCAACGCGACACCCGCACCTGCGAAACCGAAAAGACCGACAACATCATGAAACGACTCTACATAGAAACTTACGGATGCCAGATGAACGTGGCCGACAGCGAGGTCGTGGCCTCCATCATGCGGATGGCGGGATACGAGCCTTGCGAAAGCGTGGATGAAGCCGACGCCGTCCTGCTCAACACCTGCTCCGTGCGCGACAACGCCGAGCAAAAAATCATCCACCGCCTCGAAGCGTTGCACGCCATGCGCCGAAAAGGACGCAAAATGCTGATCGGCGTGCTGGGCTGCATGGCTGAGCGCGTCCGCGAGCAACTTCTCGACGACCACCACGCCGACCTCGTGGCCGGACCCGACGCCTATCTTTCACTGCCCGACCTCATAGCACAGGCCGAGACGGGACACAAGGCCATCGACACGACGTTATCGACCACCGAGACCTACCGCGACATCGTGCCCACGCGCATCTGCGGCAACCGCATATCGGGCTTCGTCAGCATCATGCGCGGATGCAACAACTTCTGCCACTATTGCATCGTCCCCTACACCCGCGGACGCGAACGCAGCCGCGACGTGGAGAGCATACTGGCCGAGGTGAAGGACCTCGAGGCCCGCGGATACAAGGAAGTCACCCTGCTGGGACAAAACGTGAACAGTTATCTGTGGACACCCGAGACGGACGGCAACGCCGGCGGCAAGCCTGCCGCGGTGGACTTCCCCGCACTGCTGCGCACCGTGGCCCGCGCCGTGCCCTCGATGCGCATACGTTTTTCGACGAGCCACCCCAAGGACATGAGCGACGACACCTTGCGCGTCATCGCGGAAGAGCCTAACGTGTGCCGGCATATCCACCTGCCGGTGCAGAGCGGCAGCGACCGCATACTGAAACTGATGAACCGCAAATATACCCGCGAGTGGTACCTGGAGCGTGTACGGGCCATCCGACGCATCGTGCCGGACTGCGGGCTTTCCACGGACATCTTCGCCGGCTATTGCTCGGAGACGGAAGAGGACCACGCGCTCTCGCTCTCGCTGATGCGGGAATGCGGATACGACTCGGCGTTCATGTTCAAATATTCGGAGCGTCCCGGCACTTATGCCTCGCGCCACCTGCCCGACGACATACCCGAGGACGTGAAGACGCGGCGGCTCGAGGAGCTGATTGCCCTCCAGAACGAACTGTCGGCCGAGTCGAACCGCCGGTGCATAGGCCGCGAATACGAAATCCTGGTGGAAGGAACGTCGAAACGCTCGCGCGAGCAACTCTACGGCCGCACGGAGCAAAACAAAGTGGTGGTGTTCGACCGGGGCGGCTTCCGGCCGGGACAATATGTCCGCGTGCGCATCACGGATGCCTCGTCGGCCACGCTGAAGGGCGAGACCGTGGAATAATCCGGCCTCAGGGCCGCGCGGAAGAGGCTGAAAAAGGCCCTTCAGAACCTTCTGGGAATGACCATGTTACTTCTGCCGAAAACTACATGGCTTCTACGTGAAACTACATGGCATGTAGGACGAACTACAAGCCATGTAGTTTTTCTTAGATGGCATGTAGTTTTTGCCACCCGGTTTCCACCGGAAAACGCCCCGGCTTGTACGGTCAAAGAAGTGGCCTCGGAACGTTCCTTTCCGCGGGTCGGGCGGTCGTTTTTCATGGAACATGCGTCAGGAAACCGGACCGGGAAGCGCAAATGCGGATTACGATTTTCGGAAACCGGGCAATATATCCGGCACGTACCTGTTATATATATAAAGGTGCGCACCGGCGGCAAGTTGCAGGGGTTTAACATTTCTTGGCCCGGAGAAAGGCCTCCGCATCGGCGGAATAGGCTAAATTTGTCGTAGTGTCGGCGTATGCACACGCCCGTCACGCGCAACTTCAATACTTATGATATGGGAAAGACAGTAACCATCCGCTGCAAAAATACAGGCCGGAGCCACAAAATCCCCATGGGCTTCACCCTTGAAGAGGTTTACGAGATGCTGGAAATAGACCTGCCGCTCGGTCCCACGAGCGCAAAGGTGAACAACAAGGTCGAAGGCCTGCACTTCATGTTCTTCAACGACAAGGACGTGGAGTTTCTCGACATCACCTCGGCGTCCGGAATGCGCACCTATACCCGTTCGCTCTTCTTCGTGCTCTACAAGGCGGTGCACGACCTTTATCCCGACGCCCGCCTGCGCATCGACACGCCCGTGTCCAACGGCTACTGCTGCCACATCGAGGATGCCGGCGGAACAGACGACCGTCCCGAAGTGGATGTCGCCGCGCTGCGGAAACACATGCAGGAGATTGTCGATGCCGACCTGCCCTTCCACCGCATCACCTGTCCCAGCGAGGAGGCCATAGCCCTGTTCCGCAAGAACGGACTCGAGGACAAGGCCAAACTGCTCGAAAGCAACGGCTCGCTGTATACCACCTATTACACGCTGGACGACGTGGCCGACTACTTTTACGGCTCGCTGCTCATCCGCACAAGCCAGCTGACGCTCTTCGACGTGGTGCCTTACGGCAACGGACTGCTGTTGCGCCTGCCCGACCCTGCCCGGCCGGGACAGCTGCGTCCCATGATAGACCAGCACAAGATGCTCGACGTGTTCAGCGAACAGCATCGTTGGCAGAAAATTCTGGGCGTCTCGACCATCGGAGACTTCAACGAGGCGTGCCGGAACGGCTTTACCATCGACCTCATCAACATCTCGGAAGCCTTGCAGGAGAAAAAAATCTCACGGCTGGCCGACCGCATCGCCGCTACCCCCGAGGTAAAGGTCATTCTCATAGCAGGCCCGTCGTCGAGCGGCAAGACTACGTTCTCCAAACGGCTGGCCGTGCAACTTGCCGCCGCAGGAATGAAGCCCGTAGCCCTGTCCCTGGACGATTATTTCGTGAACAGAAGCGACACGCCCCTGCTGCCCAATGGCGACTATGACTATGAGCACATCGAGGCCATGAACATCCCGCTCTTCAACCAGCAGATGAACGCGCTGCTGGCCGGCGAGGAGGTGGAACTGCCCCGATACAACTTCCAGACGGGCCTGAGCGAGAAAAGCGGACGACGCCTGCGGCTGACACCTTCGATGCTGCTGATTCTCGAAGGCATACATGCACTCAACCCGATGCTCACGCATGAGATTCCCGATGCCTGCAAATTCAAAATCTATGCCTCGGCACTGACCACCATCCTGCTGGACGACCACAACTACATACCCACCACGGACAACCGGCTACTGCGCCGCATCGTCCGCGACCACAAGTACCGCGGCTACTCCGCCGAAGAGACCATCCGCAGATGGCCGTCGGTGCGTGCCGGCGAGGAGAAATGGATTTTTCCCTACCAGGAACAGGCCGACGAGATGGTCAATACGGCCCTCTTGTTCGAGTTCGCCGCGCTCCGCACACAGGCCCTGCCGCTGCTGGAACAGGTTCCCGAGCACGCACCCGAATACTCCGAAGCCTACAGGCTGCGCAAATTCCTTTCCTACATCACGCCCATCTCCACCGAAGGCCTGCCGCCGACGTCGCTCCTGCGCGAATTCCTGGGCGGAAGCACTTTCAGCTACTGATACCGGCCGCCCGCGACACGCCGGCCCGAACATACCGAACACTTGACCACGACAATGAAAAAATTAGTATTCGCCACCAACAACGCACACAAGCTCAGCGAAATCCGCTCCATCACACAGGGCAAAGTAGAAATACTCAGCCTCGACGACATAGGCTGCCACGACGACATTCCCGAGACGGCCGAGACACTGGACGGCAATGCCATGATGAAGGCCCGTTATGTATACGAACGTTACGGGCTGGACTGCTTTGCCGACGATACGGGTCTTGAGGTCGAAGCCCTGGGCGGTGCGCCCGGCGTGCACACGGCGCGCTACGCATATCCCGACCGCAACGACCCGGAAGCCAATACCCGCAAACTGCTCCGCGAACTGGAGGGACAGACCAACCGGCGGGCGGCCTTCAGGACGGTCATCGCCCTCATCGAAGACGGACGCGAGAGCTGTTTCGAGGGACGTGTGGACGGCTACATCGCCGAAACGGAGCGCGGCACCGAGGGTTTCGGCTACGACCCCGTGTTCTCGCCCGAGGAGACCGGCAAGACTTTCGCCGAACTCGGCATCGAGACGAAAAACCGCATCAGCCACCGCGCACGGGCCGTGGCCAAACTCTGCGAATACCTGTGCCGCTGACACGCAAGCCCCCGGCACGCCTCCCCACACCTACACACCGACCATGAAAAGATACCTGTTCCTACTTCTGTTTCTGCTGACAGCCGTCGCCACACGCGCCACAGCCGTCGGCGAATGGACACACCATCTGTCCTACCAGTATGCCTCGAGCAGCGTGGCCACCGACACGCACATCTATGCCCTGTACGACGGCAACCTGCTTGCCTACGACCTGGCGACGACCGAGGTGAGACTCTATTCCAAGACCGACGGACTGACGGGCAAGTACATCAGCCGCATCGCCTACGACTACGGAAACAAATGCCTTGTCCTGGCCTACGCCGACGCAAACATAGACCTGCTCTGCGAGAACGGCGACATCGTTCCGATTCCCCAGCTCAAAAACGCCAATGACGGCAGCATGGAGATTCTCGACCTCACGATATGCGACGGCATGGCCGTGGTGACGACGGGACAAGGCGTCGGCTGCATCGACGTAAGTGCGCGTTCCTTCTTCGCACACTATGACCTGCGTCAGAGCGTCAATACGGCAACCGCCTTCGACGGCGGCATCTACGCCGCCACACCCGAGGGAATCATCGGTTGCCGCCTGGACAATAACCCGCTCGACATGAAAAACTGGACGGTACTGCAGAGTCTTATGCCCCGCCGCATGTTCGTCATCGGCGACGCGCTGATAGCGTTCGTTCCGTGGCTGGCTTACGACTCCGGAAAGAGTGCCGGCGTCTGGTGTTTCGGCAAGGCCGACGAACAAGGCCGGCGTGAAGGTCTCCGCATAGACAGACGCACTTTCCGCGAAGCCTTCCCGGGCCGCGACAAAGCCTTCTTCATCCACCCCGACCACGTGGGAATCGTCGATAAGAGCGACCTGACCGCGCTCAGCGACTTCTTCAGCGTCACCAGGCAGTACAACCACATCAGCTATGCCCCCGACGGCACCTACCGGGTGGCCGACGGATACAACGGACTGTGCACCTACTCGCTCACGGACGGCGAGTTCCGCCCCACGGGCGAGACCATCGGCGGCTACGGCCCGCGGCGCGACTATTGTTACTCCATGACGCGGGCGGGCAAGCGCCTGCTCGTGGCCGGCGGCCGCGTGGCCGACGTCTTCTACGACGGCGTGGCCTACATCTATGAGGAAGGAAAATGGAAACACCTGCAGGACGACGGCATCAGCGACGTGACCGGTGTCCGCTATGTCAATGCCATGAGCATCTTGCAGGACCCTGACGACCCGCAACACCATTATGTGGCCTCGGGCGGCACGGGACTGTACGAATTCCGCGACCTGAAGTTCGAACGGCAACACACCTGGAAGAACAGCCCCCTCGTGCCCGCCAACGGTGCCGCCGACAATCCGCTCTACGTCCGCACGGCCGGGCTGAGCATGGACGCACAAAAGAACCTCTGGATCATCAACAACGAGCGCGACACCATATTATACGCGCTCAAACCCGACGGGCGGTGGAAAGGCATCTACGTCGCAGCCATACGCAACGCCCCGACTTGCGAGTGCACCATGATTGACAGCAAAGGCCGCCTGTGGATGGGCTCGCGCAGAACCGTGGACAACCACACCGCCGGCCTGCTGTGCCTCGATTACAACGGCACCATCGACAACACCGCCGACGACGTGGCCGTCTACCGCACACATGCGCCCAACCAGGACGGGACCGATTGCAAGCTCAGCGGCGTCTATGCGCTGGCCGAGGCATCCGACGGCTCCATCTGGATAGGTGCGGGCAACGGACTCTTTGTCATCGACAACCCCGACCGGTGGGGAGACAGCAACTTCAACCTTACGCAAATCAAGGTGCCCCGCAACGACGGCACAAACTACGCAGACTACCTGCTGGCCGACGTGCCCGTAAGCGCCATCGCCATCGACGGCGGCGGACGCAAGTGGCTGGGCACCGCAGACAACGGCCTGTTCGTCGTCAGCCCCGACGGAACAAGCATTCTCCACCATTTCGACACGTCCAACTCGGGCATCCTCGCCGACGGCATCTATGCCATCTCGCCCGACCCCGAGACCGGCGAAGTCATGATAGGCACCACCGAAGGCCTCTGCTCCTACATGAGCGAAGCCACTCAGCCCGCGGAGACACTCGACAAGGACAACATCCTCGTCTACCCCAACCCCGTGCGCCCCGAATACCACGGAAGCATCACCGTGCGCGGCCTCACCGCCGATGCCGACGTCAAAATCGTGACCACCGGCGGGCAAGCCGTCGCCTCGGGCACATCCACCGGCGGCACCTTCGTATGGGACGGCCGCACGCAAAGCGGGGAGCGCGTCGCATCCGGCGTCTACTACATCATGGTCTCCACCGCCGCGGGCGACAAAGGCGTAGCGGCCAAAGTAGTCGTCATTTGAACCGTCGGAGACCGCAGCCGCGACACGCCAAAGGCCTGTCCGAGCGGCCTTTCCGACCGACAGCCTACACAAAAACGGCACAAAAAGGCTTTTTTTGCACCGAAAAACGAAAAAAAAAGGGAAAAAGTTTGGGAAACTCTATGAATTACGCTACTTTCGCAATGTAATGCCTCTGACTGTCAGCATACGAAGGCGCCTTTTGCCGGGATTCACGTCCCGCCGACTCACGCCGGAACAAGACGGACAAGGTGAATACGGCAAATTTTCAACCCATTAATTTCTTATCACATGAACAAAAGCGAACTCGTAAATGCCATCGCAGCCAACGCCGGACTGAGCAAGGCTGATGCCAAGAAAGCCCTTGACGCAACTCTCGACGCCATTGCCGGCGCATTAAAGGCAGACGACAAAGTGGCCCTGCTGGGCTTCGGCAACTTCGTAGTGGCCGAGCGTCCCGCACGTACGGGTATCAACCCCGCCACCAAGCAGAAAATCGAAATTCCCGCAAAGAAAGTCATCAAGTTCAAGGCCGGTGCAGAACTCGCCAGCGGCTTGAAATGATTCCACCATCGGATGTAAAAACATCCGCAACCGCATTCCGCAACGACGGGATGCGGTTTTTTCGTGCCCGACATTAACATTTTTAACTTTTCTGCACTTTTCCGGACCGCGTACATGCCATGTAGTAAACACTACATGCAGAGGCAGGAAACACTACATGCCATGTAGTTCCGCCTACATGGCATGTACGAAATTCTGTCATAGGGACAGTTTCTCCCTGAAACGGGCCTGCGGGCACGAAAAAAGGGCGGTTTCACGCCGCCCCCGTGCTTTCGCTGTTGCAAAGATAATACATTTTTCGTCCAAAAGCAAGAAGTGTTAATTCATCGCCGGGTAAATGTTAAAACAAAACGGGCACCGGATTTTCCGGCCGGCGGAGCGTCAGCCCCACACGCCGGACAGCCCTGCGACACCGGCGGCCGGCGACACGTAAGCCTTTCACAAGAATTAAAAATACGGGGCAAAAAATCGCGGTGCGGGCCGCTTATTTCGCCCCCAAAGCAGTAACTTTGCGCCACACAAAACGAAATCATCACGATGAAACTCATACACACCGCCGACTGGCACCTGGGCAACACTTTCCACGGGCACGCACGCACCGACGAGCACCGCCATTTTCTGGAATGGCTGCTCGGCGAGCTCGAAAGCCGGCGTCCCGACGCCCTCATCGTGGCCGGCGACGTCTTCGACTCGGCCAATCCGCCCGCCATGGCCGAAAAACTCTTCTACGACTTCCTCACCGACGCCGTCAATGCCGTGCCGGGCCTGCAGATAGTCGTCACGGCCGGCAACCACGACTCCGGCGGACGGCTCGAAGCCGCAGCCGCACTGCTGCGCCGCCACAACATCTACGTACGCGGCACCGTGCAACGGCTGCCCGACACCGACGGGCCCGACTTCGACCACCTCATACTGCCGCTCTCCGCATCCGGCAGCCCCGAAGCCCGCGTCGTATGCTTCGCCCTGCCTTACCTGCGCGCCGCCGACTATCCTTCGGGACTCTCGGCCGCCGAAGGCATCGCCTGGTACCTGAAGAACCTGCGCGCACGGCTCGACAAGAGCGACTTCCGCGGACTGCCCGTCATCGTGGCCGCCCACTTCTACGCCGCACGCGCCGACATCGCCGCCTGCGGCCACAGCGAACGCCTCGTCGTGGGCGGACAGGATGCCGTCGAAGCCGACGCCGCGGCCTGCGGAGCCGCCTACACCGCACTGGGCCACATCCACAAGCCCCAACGCGTGGCCGGCAAGGACACAGGCATGTACTACGCCGGCAGTGCCCTGCCCATGTCGTTCGCCGAAAAGGACTACCGGCACGGGGCACAATGGATAGAAATAGACAATGAGGGCCACGCCGAAGTCAGCCGCATCGACTACACACCGCGCCGCACCCTGATGTCCATACCCGACCGCGGCGCGGCACGACCGCAGGAAATCTTCGACGCAATCGCCGCCCTGCCGCAACGACAAAAGGACGACGACGGCGCGACATGGCCCTACCTCGAAATACGTGTCGAGGAGAGCCGCCCGGAACCGGAACTGCTGCACCAAGTGGAGCAGGCGCTCGAAGAACGCGCCGTCCGCTTCTGCCGCATGGTACGCGAGACGCCGCCGGGCCCGTCACGGCAGGAACAGATTGAATCGTTCGAGACGCTGCGCCGCCTGTCGCCGCTCGACATGGCCCGCCGCGTCTACGAAAGCCGCTACCACACCCCCATGCCCGCGCCGCTCGAACAGCGCTTCACGCAGGCCGAAGAGGCGGCCACACAGGAAAATCCGACCACGACCATTCCACACGCTCATGAAGATAGACAAGATAACCCTATGTAACCTGACGTCCATCGAAGGCGAGCAAGTCATCGACTTCACCCGCGAGCCGCTGCGCTCGGCAGGCCTTTTCGCCATCACAGGCGATACGGGAACGGGCAAGTCCACCCTGCTCGACGCCGTCTGTCTGGCACTCTACAACCACGCCCCCCGTTTCGACAACGTCGAGAAGTTCCATGCCGAAGAGCGGAAGCGGAACGAAGACCTCTCGCAGGCACTCCAGACCGACGACGTCCGCAACATCCTGCGCCGGGGCTGTCGCGAAGGCTACTGCCGCGTGGAGTTTACCGTGCGCAACGGCGACCGTTACGAGGCAGGCTGGAGTCTGCGGCTCAAGCGCACCGGAACTTACGACAGTGTCCGGCGTTCGCTGCGCTGCCTGGCACCCCGCAGGGAGGACATACCCGAAAAGGAAATCGCCGCACGCATCCCCGAAATCATAGGCCTCGACTACACGCAATTCTCACGCACCGTGATGCTCGCACAAAACAGCTTCGCCAACTTTCTGCGCGCCCGGCGCGACGAGAAATCGGCCTTGCTCGAAAAACTCACGGGGACGGAAATCTACGGCAGCATATCGCAAAAGATACACGAGCACACCGCAGCGGCCGACCGCCGGGTAACGGCCATCGAAGAACGCATCGGAGGCATCCTGCACGACTGTCTGTCGCCCGAAGCCCTCGATGCGCTGCAACAGGAGCGCGGCCGGCTCTCGGCCGCCGAGCAGCAGCTGACGCAACGCCTCGATACCGTCGCGCGGCAGCTGCAATGGCTGGACGACAACGACCGCGCCACGCAGGAGGTGCTTGACAGGGAAAACGAACATACGGCCGCACACAGAAACTACGTGGCCATGCGCGCCGAAGAGCTGCAACTTGAACGCTACGACGCCGTACTTTCCATCCAGCCCCTTTTCCAGGAAATCGTGGTGCGGAAAAGGGACATCGAGGAGGTAAAGAGACAGGAACAGGCCACGGCCCGCGAAATCGAAGACAGCCGCAGTGCGCTCGAAGACGCTTCGCGTGCCCTCGGCACGGCGCACGAGCAGGTCTGCGAGGCCGAAAACCGCCTGGTGCTGCGGCGTGGCGTCATCGCACGGGGACATGCGCTCAACGGAGAGATATCCGAAGCCACGGGACAGCTGCGCAAGGCCGACGAGACGCTGCTTGCCGCACGCGAACGGCAGGAAAAATGCGCCGGACGCCGCGCCGCGAAGACCGAAGAGCTGGAAAAGACCGCCCGCGAGGCCGAAAGGCTGCAATTGCACCGGCAGGCGCTTTCGGTTCATAAGCTCATGTTCGACAAGTTCGACCTTATCAAAGACAAGCTCACGGCCCTGAACGCCGAGACCGGACGCAACGAGGAGAGCCACAAGAAGTTTGTCCGACTGAAAAAGCGACAGGAGGAACTGGCCGCGGCCTACGGACGGCTGGAACAGGCCGCGCACGACGCGGAAGCCCGGATGGCCACGCTCAGGAGCGAGCTGGTCATACACAAGCAGACCAACCGCGGAACGGACAGCACACAACTGCAGACGCGCTACGCGGACAGCCGCAACCGGCTGCTCGAACTGGAGCGCGCGGCCTCGTTGTGGCAGCGCATATCGACGGGCTACGACTACCTGGAACAGAAGGAGGAGGAACTGGGCCGCATGTGCCGCGAACAGGAACAGACGCGCAAGGACATGGAAGCCGCCGTACACGAGACGGAAGTGCTCGAAGAGGCGTACAGGCGGCTGAGCGTCGCGCTTACGCTCAGCCACAGCGAGAACATCGTGCAGCTGCGCAAACAGTTGAAGGAGGGTACGGCGTGCCCCGTCTGCGGTGCGACACACCATCCCTACCACACCGAGACGGAACGCGAGCTTGGCGAACTGCTCAACAATATAGAGAAAGAGTCGGACGAGGCCGCGGCCGAGTTGGCCGCACGCAGGCAGCAGCTGGAGGCACTGCGCGGGAAACACGCCGCGGGCGAGGGCCGCATCACGGCCGAAAGGCACAACCTGGAGGAACGCCGCAGGCGCCAGGAGGCGGACGTGGAGGAGTGGCGGACATGTAGCCACCTCGACCCCTCGTTCGGCGACTGCTCGGCTACTGTCGCGCGCGACACCCGCCGTATGATGATTGGCCTGCTGGCCGACAACACGCAGCAGGCCGTGGCCGAGGCCGCCAAGGAGCTGGAGACGTTCAACTACCACCAGGGACACATCAACCGCCTCAATGAAGCCATCGAGAACCTGGGGGCCGAGATGTCCGAGAACCGTGCACGCATCGACGACCTGCGCACACAGTCGCAAATAACCGCGGCCTCGCTCGACGAGACCGAGCAGACCATGCGCTTTTCCGACCGCTCATGCAGCGAACTGTATACGGACCTGGACGAAATGATAACGCTCTCGGGATGGTTCACCGAGTGGAAGCACAACGCGGACGGCTTGCGCCTGCGCCTGACGGACATGTACCACGACTGGACACAGACCTGCAAGGAGCTGGAGACCTGCCTGCGCGCCGAGGAACGGTTGCGCGAGGAAGTGGCCCGCGCCGCCGGCGACGAAAACGAGAGCCGCGCACGACTGGCCGCCGCCGAAGAGGCACGGGCCGCCGTCGGCGAGACCCTGCAGGCCAAGCACGAGGAACTGCGCCGCCTGTTCGGCAACGGCTCGCCCGACGAGGAGGAAGAGGAACTGACCGCGGCAACCGCAAAGGCCCGCGCCGGCGAAGACGCTGCCCGACGGCGGCACGCCGACACGGAGAACCACATCAGCATGTTGCGGGGAAAGGCGCGTAACCTGTACGAAAGCCGGACGGCAAGGGAGGAAGAATACAGCCGGAAGAGGGAAGAGATGGACGTATGGATGTTGCGATTCAACGGAAGCCACCCGCCCGTACAATGGTCCGAGCTGGAAACCATTTTCTCCGACCCGCGCGACTGGAAAGGCCTGCGCGCACGGCTCGACACGCTGAAGGAGAACGTCACCCTTGCGGCCGGACGACTTGAGACGGCGCGCGCCGCACTGCTCGCGCTGCAAGGCCGCCCCGACCGCCCGTCGGGCAAGGACGAGGAAAGCCGTGAGGAACTGCAGGCGGCACACGGGCGGCTCGCGGACGAACTGGAGCAGACGCGCGAGCGCATTACCGGGGTGCAGCTGCAGCTCGGCGCGCACGAAAACAGCCTCAGGGAGGCCGAAAAGCACAAGACCGAGCTGGAAGCCTGCCGCAACGACCTCAGCGAGTGGCGTCGGCTCGACGACCTGCTGGGGAGCGCCAACGGGAAGAAGTTCCGCGAACTGGCACAAAGCTATACGTTCCGCTTCCTCGTGGAGAACGCCAACGTACAGCTGCGCCGGCTCTCGCCACGCTACGAGCTGCGCACCGTACCCGGCACGCTGACACTCGAAGTCATAGACCGCGACATGTTCGACCGGCACCGATACGTATCTTCGCTCTCGGGCGGCGAAACTTTCGTGGTCAGTCTGGCGCTGGCCCTCGGGCTGGCCACGCTCTCGGCGGGCAATCTGAGCATCGGCAGCCTTTTCATAGACGAAGGCTTCGGCAATCTGGACCATGACTCGCTGGAACTGGTCATGTCCGCCCTGTCCGGACTGGAGAACTCGCAGGGCCGCAAGGTCGGGGTCATCAGCCACACGGAACAGATACGCTCGCAGATAAGCCCGCAAATCAGGCTGGTCAGACTGCCTGCCGGAGGCCGCAGCCGCATCGAGGTGGGATGAGCGGACGGAAAGGGGCTGCGCACGGACGGACTTTAACATTTTTAACTTTCGTGTACAATCGGCGGCGCGTACATGGCTTGTAG
>ERZ827108.433-NODE-433-length-70920-cov-10.924448_pt1 | contig 70920 bp, 56 predicted proteins | sample MGYA00519921_ERZ827108 | MGnify/ENA primary metagenome ERZ827108 (study PRJEB31778, sample SAMEA3449258) | human gut metagenome | biome: human gut; feature: human-associated habitat; material: faeces | place: United Kingdom | collected 2010/2012 ... | reverse complement strand
TCACGCCTTTCTGCTATTTCTTGCTAAGCTCTACCCCAACTATTGACACAGAGCCTTTCAATTTGACATTTATAAAGACCGGGTTGTGGTCGGAGCTCCCGAAATCGAGACCGAGCGTCTGCACGTCTGTAAGCTCCACATTCGGAGAGAGGATGAAGCCGTCTATGACATAGTGCTGCGTGTTCTCGTCGTCCTTGTCGTAGGGCTGGTTGAGCAGGCGGCAGCTCGGCGAGTCAAGATCGTAGGCGAGCGTCCAGCCGTCGGGCAGCAGGTTCTCGTCGAGCACTCCCGGCGCCCACAGCTCCGGATCGATTATCGGGTAAATGTCAAGGCTTCCGGGGAAGACCTGATTGAAGTCCCCGCCCGCGATGACGTAGTTGCCCTTTTCGTACTCGCTCGTTATGAAGTCGCGCAGCTGATTTGTCTGGGCTATCTTGCCCTCGCCGTCGTCGTAGGCCTCAAGGTGGAGATTCACGAGCACGAGCTGCTTGTCGCTGCCGTCTATCGGCAGATAGCTTACGAGCAGGCAGCGCTTGAGGTTCGCGGTGCTGACCGGCCACTTGAACGGACTCGGCAGGGAAATGCGCTCGGCGCTGTCGATCTTATAATCCGTTGTTGTGAACAGGCCGCTGTGTACGCTGCCGATCGGCGGCAGGGGATAGGGCACGAAGCCGCAGGAATAGTTGAGCGCGTGGACGCGCTGCGAGCGGGCGAGAACAGCGCTTTCGTCGATATGATAGGTGCGTGTCGAATCGACATCGACCTCCTGAAGCATGATGAGGTCGGGCCACATATCGTCAAGCACGTCCTCAACGCCGCCGAGGTATTCCAAAACCTGCTCCTTATCGGCGGACTGCACGCCTGTGCCGCCGTCCATGAAGAAGTCGGAGTCCTCGCCGAGCCCCGCGTAGCCGATGTTCCAGCTCATCACGCTCAGCTCTCTGTCGGATGGGATGAGCGCGCCGTCCTGGGATGATGCGACGTCGAGCGCCGTCACCGGATCGGGGCGGTACTCAGTTATTGTGAGCCACGCGAACAGCAGCACGACTGCCGCCAGCAGCACGGCCAGCACTATCAGCAGGATTTTCCAGAACTTTTTCATATGGAGAACCTCCGTGTAAGTTGATGGTACCTTATTTTAACATTTAATCGCGGACGCTTCAAGAGATACGCGGCCGGTTTTGTCCGGTTATATCCAAAGTTCCAAAAAATAAGCGCCGTTTTATGGGACATTTACCGAGTTGCCACGGACAGCATAGTGGTGTAAAATCATTAGGAAAACAAAAAACGGAGGCAAAGCCATGTACGATAACATAAGGCAGCAGGATCCCGCGGTCTATGACGCAATGATGCGCGAGCTCCAGCGCCAGAGAGACCATATAGAGCTTATCGCATCGGAGAACTTTGTTTCTCCCGCCGTGATGGAGGCCATGGGCAGCCATCTTACGAATAAATATGCTGAGGGCTACCCCGGCGCGCGATACTACGGCGGCTGCCAGTATGTCGACGAGGTCGAGAACCTCGCGCGTGACAGGGCGGTGCAGCTCTTCGGCGCGGAGCATGCGAATGTCCAGCCGCACTCCGGTTCACAGGCGAATGTTGCGGTGTATCTCGCTCTCCTCAAGCCGGGTGATACCATCCTCGGCATGGATCTGAGCCACGGCGGTCACCTGACCCACGGCTCCAAGGCGTCCATTTCCGGGAAATACTTCAACGCCTGCTTCTATGGCGTCGACCCCGAGACGGAGACGATCGATTACGATAAGGTGCAGCAGCGCGCCGAGGAGTGCCGCCCGAAGCTCATTATAGCGGGTGCGAGCGCGTACCCGCGGTTCATAGATTTTAAGCGCATGCGCGAGATCGCGGACTCTGTCGGGGCGTATCTTATGGTCGATATGGCGCACATCGCCGGACTTGTCGCAGCAGGGGAGCATCCGAGTCCTGTTCCCTATGCCCACGTCGTCACGACGACTACGCATAAGACCCTGCGCGGGCCGCGCGGCGCGCTCATCCTCTGCAAGGAGGAGCTTAAAAAGAAGATAGACAGCGCTGTTTTCCCCGGCACTCAGGGCGGCCCGCTTATGCACATCATCGCCGCGAAGGCCGTATGCTTCGGCGAAGCACTGAAACCCGAGTTCAAGGCCTACCAGCACCAGACAGTTCTCAATGCTGCGGCGCTCGCAAAGGCGCTGTCGGAGCAGGGGCTGCGCCTTGTCTCCGGCGGCACGGATAATCACCTTATGCTCGTCGACGTGATGAGTAAGGGCCGTACCGGCATGGAGGTGCAGGAACTGCTCGACATGGCGAACATCACCGCCAATAAGAACACCATACCCTTTGACACCCAGTCTGTGAAGCTCACTAGCGGCATGCGCTTCGGCACGCCCGCGGTCACGACCCGCGGCATGAAAGAGCCTGAGATGGCACAGATCGCGCAGATGATCGCCCGGCTCATCGACGAGGGCGAGAGCGCCGTCGCGCAGGTGAAGGAGCAGACGATAGAGCTCTGCCGCACATTTCCTCTGTATCCGGGAATAAAGTAAATATAAGCCAACATACCCGATGCAGACTGAGTATCTGCAAATAGCGCCCGACGTTTGCACGTCGGGCGCTCACTATATCGGTTTTAGAATGTCATCTTTGCCTTGGTGCAACCGGCAATTTATCATGATATCCAGCGTGCAAATGCCAGCAGCACAGCTAAAAGCCCGAGGTTCACAGCGAGGAAGCAACGCATGAACGCGCCGGGGCGCGCATGCTCGGCATGGGAATAGAGCTTGAAGCTTATGAGGCTTGCCAGACTTGCGACAGGAGTGCCGAGCCCGCCGATGTTCACGCCGAGCAGCAGCCCTCTGCCGTTATCCGTGAAACCGGAGAGCAGTAGCGCCGCCGGTACATTGCTTATGACCTGACTCACCGCCGCACCGACCAGCAGCTCTCGCCCGCGCAGCAGGTTTTGCAGCAGTGCCTTTACCGCGTCCATCCGCGCAAGATTTCCCGAGAAAACGAAGAAGCACACAAAGGTGAGCAGCAGCCAGAAATCCGCCGTCAGCAGCCGCGGCCTGTCAAAGATAAGCAGCACAAGGATCACTAATGCAAGCATTATCTGCCATGTCAGCAGACGCAGGACAGTACACATGCACAGAAGAAAAAGAAGCGCGTACAGCGTCAGGCTCTTCCGGTCGAGCAGCGGTTCTTCACCGAGGAAAACTTCGAGCCGCTCTTTCGGCAGACGCAGACACAGAAGCGATATAAGTATCAGCGATATCACCCATATCGGGAGCGTCACGGAAAGGAAGCTGCCAAGGCTGAAATCATAGCGCGAGAACAGATAGATATTCTGCGGGTTCCCAACAGGCGTGAGCATACTGCCGAGGTTTGCTGCCGCTGTCTGCATGACGACCACCCATATCAGCGCCTTTTCCTGATGCGCCATGCCGAGCACGACCACTGCAAAGGGGACAAAGGTCAGCAGCGCAACGTCGTTTGTTATCAGCATGGAGCTCAAAAAGCTGAGCAGCACGAGCGTAAAACCGATCGTGCGCAGATCACCCGCACCGGCGCACAGCTTATGCGCCAGCCACGCGAATACCCCGGCGCACCGCAGCCCCGCCACGACTACCATCAGGCAGTAAAGCAGCGCCAGCGTGCGGAGGTCGACATACCCAAGATATGCCGCGTCCGGCGGCACAAGGCAGCAGCTCACTGCTGCTGCGATAAACGCGATGCACAGAGTGAGCTCGTGTTTTATAAAGTCCTTTATGTGTGCCACAGTTTATATCTTCTTTCCGTTCAGCACGGCCTGAATGAGCGTATCGCCCTGATAGCAGAGCTTGAGGGAGAAAAACGGTTCGTCCGTGTCCAGCAGGCGCAGGAATATCTTGTCGCCCTCCCATATCGGCAGGGACAGCAGATGCTCCTTCTCTATCCATTCGAGCACTCCCTCATCGCATTCACGCGGAGTCCCGCTGAAGTCGTCGGAGGTGAACAGGTGCATATATTCAGTGCCCCACTCGTCGGACACAAAGGTGACTATCCCGCGGTAGCGCCATGAGTTCAGCCTCAGTCCCGTCTCTTCCGAGACCTCGCGAATGACGCAGTCCTCCGGGCTTTCGCCCTCTTCGAACTTGCCGCCTATGCCTATCCACTTGTCCTTATTTTCGTCGACGGTTTTCTTCACCCGGTGCAGCATCAGGTACTTTCCGCCGCGCTCTATATAGCAGAGGGATGTGTTTCTCATTTATATTTCTCTCTTTTTACCCATGGTCACCCGGCCACCGTCATTTGAGGATCATGCGGGTGATTTTTTCTTTTCCGGACTTGTACGGGAAGTAGCGCAGCCTGACATCAAGCTTGCCCTGCTTGAGGACGCTGCGGTAATGGGTGAAGGTGTCAAAGCTCTTTTTGCCGTGGTAGCTGCCCATGCCGGATTCACCGACGCCGCCGAAGGACATATGCGAGCTTGCAAGGTGAATGACGGTGTCGTTGATGCAGCCGCCGCCGAAAGAGCAGGAGTTGAGCACCTTTTCCTGATTCATCTTGTTCTCCGAGAAGATATAGAGCGCCAAAGGCTTGGGGCGGGAGCGGATGAAGTCGATGCAGTCGTCAAGCTTTTCATACGGCAGCACGGGCAGCACCGGGCCGAAGATCTCCTGCTGCATGGCGGGGGAGTCTATCGGGACGCCGGTCAGCACAGCGGGCTCGATGAAGCGCGTCTCCGCGTCGCGCGCGCCGCCGATGGCGATGCTGCCGCTGTTATCGAGAATATTGCAGACGCGCTCAAAGTGCTTGTCGTTTATGATGCGCACCATGCCGGACATGTCCCCATCTGGGAAGAAATCTGCAAGAGCCTTTTTGTACTCCTCGATAAACGGCGCTTCAACGCTCTTTTCAATCATCAGATAGTCCGGTGCGACGCAGGTCTGACCGGCGTTGAGCACCTTGCCGAAAGCGATGCGCCGCGCGGCGAGCGGGAGGTTTGCTGTCTCGTCCACGATGATGGGGCTCTTGCCGCCGAGCTCGAGCGTCACCGGAGTGAGCCGCTTTGCGGCGGCCTCCATGACGGTCTTGCCGACGGCGACGCTGCCGGTAAAGAATATGTAGTCAAACGGTTCATCGAGCAGCGCCTTGTTCGCATCGCGCCCGCCCTCGACGGCGGTGACGAAGCCCGTCGGGAATGCGGACTCTATAAGCTTTGAGATGACGCGGCTGCTCTCAGGTGCATAGGCCGAGGGCTTGACGACGGCGCAGTTGCCCGCGGAGATAGCCCCGACGAGCGGCATCAGGCACAGCTGCACCGGATAATTCCACGGCGCCATGATGAGCACGACACCGTAAGGCTCCGGGCAGACGTAGCTTTTGCCGGGGAGCTGACCAATGCCGGACTTCACGCGGCGGGTCTTGCTCCATTTCTTGAGGCGCTTTATGTGGAAATTGATCTCCTCAAGCAGCAGCCCCGTTTCGCACATATAGCTTTCAAAGGGCTGCTTATTGAGATCGGCCTTGAGCGCCGCGGAGATAAGCTCGTCATTCTCGATGATGGCCTTGCGGAATTTTTTCAGCATATCTATCCTGAAATCGACCCCGCGGGTCACGCCGGTACGGAAAAAGTGCTTCTCGGATTCTACGATCTCGTGTATATCCATGGTGCGTTCCGCCTTTCAATCAAACAAAATTGGAATAATAGTATCAGTATCTTACCTTATCGCGGGTGATGTCGCGGAGCGTGGGCGCGCCGCACATCGTCATTGTGGACTTGAGTTCACCGACGAGCTTATCCATGTACACTCTGAAGCCCTCCTCGCCGCCGCCATAGATCATAGGGAGAATGGGTCGGCCGACCAGAACAGCGTCAGCACCGAGGGCGATGGCGCGGAACACATCGACGCCTGAGCGTATGCCGCCGTCGACAAGCACGGTCGTCTTTCCCTTGACCGCCGCGGCAATCTCCGGCAGGACTTCCGCCGTGGAGGGCACGCCGCCCTGAACGCGCCCGCCGTGGTTTGAGACGACGATGGCGGCAGCACCGGCTTCAACGGCCTTTTCCGCGCCGCGGACGGTCATAATGCCCTTGACGATGAACGGCATTCTGGCGTAGGAGATTATCTCGCGCATCTCATCGACGGACTTGCTACCGGCATTGGGGTTCATGGCCTTGAGGAAAGGAAGCCCCGCGCCGTCAACATCCATACCGGCGGCAAAGATGCCGTTCGCGTTGAGGACATCGAGCTTTTCAAACACGGCCTCCTTGTTCCAAGGCTTTATGACGGGGCAGCCGATGCCGCCGACTTTCTTCATGTCCTCAACGGAGGAGAGCATGATGGTCGGGTCGACGCCGTCGCCGGTCAGCGCCATGACGCCGTATTCAGCCGCAGCCTTGACGAGGATGGAGTTATAGGCATGATCCTTATATTTCGGGCCGTAGTGCAGGTCGATAGAGCCGAGGGGTGCGGCGAAGATGGGAGCGGCAAACCTATGGCCGAACAGCTCAAAGTACACATCTACCTCTGTGTTGGGGCAGAGCGTGTCCATGTTGACGAATATCTCCTGCCATTTATCAAAGTTGCGCGCGGCGGCGTTGCCGGGGTACTTGCAGCCGGGGCCGGGCATGGCGTTTGCGCAGGCTCTGCCGTTGCACACGGGGCAAGCCTTGCAGTAGGGGCCTACCTGATCCTTCGCGGCGGCCAGAATTTCATTATAATTCATATCCTTATCTCCTTGACTTTTTCCTTGCCTTGCAGGTGGTCAATGGCCATGAAAATGACCCGTATTGACCAACAATATCTCACAGTGATTATGAGACAAATCACCGCCGCTGTCAATCGAAATTTGTAAAGTATTGCATGGATGCGTGGATAAAAATGAGCAATTATACATTTTTCGATTATTGATAAATATACATAATTTAATTTACAGAAAACAGTTTGCATATTTCAATTGACGTAATTTAATTTACTTAAAATAATTTACGTAATCAAGTAGACGTATTATTAGGAACATAATTAAGTTTACATAACACTGTCCCACGAAGCATTGATGCTTCGTGGGACAGTGTTATAATTTTGCTGATAAAAATACTTTATTCCACTAACTCGAAGCCGTACTTCACGCGGCAATAGCCTTCACTGTCGTAATTGTAATAGGTATAGGCACGTTCATTGCCCTCGGGGTGCTCGTCGTCGTAGGCCTTTATGAGGATGAGACGGCCAAGTTCGTCATAGATATACTCGCTGCGAGTCCAGAAGCGGTCATTGACGGTGTACTCCTCAAGGAGCTTTCCGGAATCGTCGTATGTATAGGTGATGGTATTGGAAACCCTGCCGTCCGGATCGTGCCATATGTCGCGGAGAAGATGTCCGGCCTCATCATATTCGTAGTTTGACCAGCGCGTATTCTGCCCGTCGTTCACGCGGCGCTCAATGGCAAAGCCGCCGGGGACGTAATCATACTCTACCCAAGTTACCATACCGAGAGAGATATTTTCGCCGTGGGTGGTGACGATGCCATCATGCTCCAAATAGCCCTCGGCTTCAAGCGGAACACCGAACAGCTCAAAGATGCTCATACCCAGACCGTAAGAGCTATAGCCGCCCAGATCCGGGACATAGCCGTTGCTGCCGTTGCCGGCAGTGTATATGGAAACCGTTCGCCCGTCGGCAAAGGTGAGATAAAGGGGATTAAAGCTGCCGCAGTCCAAGGCAGCGCCGGGAGTGCCGTCGTCCCGGAGCATCAGGGAGAGCATCGGGAGCTTATCGGACGGCAGGGGATAGCTCCTGCCGAGCTGCTGAACATAGAGAGAGGCGGAGGTGATGCTGTTCATGTCATACCAGACGCGGACATAGTCGGGATCCTCCATAGTGCCGACGTTCTTGGAAGCGCTTATGGCTTTGTAGGGCAGGGCGTCGTATGCCGCGCCCATTGTCCATGTGCCGGTATGGTCGGAGCTCATGTTGAGGCTGCGGCAATATATATTTGTGCCGCCGGTGCTGACACATTCCCAGTCGAGCTTTGTTTTCGGCGTGCCGCTGAACTGCACCCAGCCGTCTTTCACGGAGGATGAGGCGATGAGCGTGTAATCAATGAGCTTGAAATCGGAGATATACGGCTCGATGGACTCCTTATAGGCAAGCTTTATATAGTACAGGTCCTCCTCGGTGACGCGGCTGCCGAAGTCCGGTTCGGAGCTGAGGACGAGGGAATCAGCGGGGGAGACGGCATCAGAGACTCTTTCGCGCGGCTCGAAGCTGCTGTCCATGCCGCGTCTGGGATTGGTGAGCGCTGCCCAGTCAAAGCTTTCGGCAAGCCCCTCAAGCTGCTTATCCGTGATGTTGAACTCGATATACGCATCGCCTATGCCATCGATGATACCGTCACCGAGATAGTCGGCGTAGCCGTCGTGCATGAAGCTCATTACATAGAAAGCGGCGTCAGAATCAAGCAGAATGAACGAGGAGCGGCGGTTACGGTCGTCACTCTCGGAATTTGCAAGGTGCAGCGTCACACCGGAGGATGTCTTATAGTCCCACTCGGTGAAGCCGTTCACATCCCCGACAATGCCGACAACATAGCCAAGGGTGCCCTTGGAGGCGCGGCGGAGATCGAAGCTCACATCGCAGGGCAGCTCTTCGGACGAGACATAGCCCTCCATATCGAAGGTGCCCTCTTCATATATATAAGAGCTTGCGTACCGGCTTTCCCAGCCATTGTGCTCACGGGTGAGCCTGCCGGTACCGGCGGCTTCATAGAAAGCCTTTTCCCCGGCGGGGACGGACATTTCACCCAGTGTGCGCAGGCCGTACTTCTCGCATATCTCGTCGACATTTTTGTAGCCCTCTCTGTTATGGACGAAGTACCCGCCGTACTGCCGGTACATTTCGAGCTGTTCCTCTTCGGAAAGGTCGCTGTCCTTATAGCTGTATGGGTGCGCATCGCAGTATTCGAGCAGTTCACTGATGGCCATATTTTCCGGGGAACCGGCAAAGCCCTGAAGGGAAATCACGGTGCGTCCGTTGTCCCCGCGCGTGCCGATCTTCAGGCTGCTTATGCCGAACCAACCGGAGGCTGTGGCGGCTGCGGTGAAGAGCGCGGAGATCACGGCGGCGATGAACAGGGTGCGCCAGATAGTTTTATGTGAGGCGCGCTTTTTATCACCGGTGCGGTAACATAGCGCGTCCTGAGCCTCGGTTATGTATCGGGAGTCAATACCGCTCATGGCGGCAAGAAGCTTTTCGGAATTCATGCAAGTCCCTCCTCAATAAGAAATCTGCGGAGCCTGCCGCGCGTCCGGTGGAGTATGGAAGCGGTCTTGCTCTCGGAGAAGTCGAACTTCTTTGAAAGCTCCGCGACCGGGGCAAGGAACCAGTACCGGCTGACGAACAGCGCACGCTCCGTCTCAGGGAGCTGTGCGAGAAAGCGGTTCAGCGCCGCGGCAAGCTCGCGGTTCTCGACCTCGCGCTCAAGGCTGTAAGCCGAGTCGATGCACTCGTCCAGCTCATCGAGCGCGAGTGCGACCTCCCCACCGCCGCGCTTGAGACGGTTCTTATCTATGACGCGGGAAAGCGCCAGGTTGCGCGTGATGCGCCCGAGATACGGCGCGAGCGCCGGCGGGCGCTTGTCCGGCATGGAGTTCCACGCGCGCATATAGGTGTCGTTCACGCACTCGTCGCTGTCCTCGGGGTCCTGCAGGACGTTATAGGCGATGGTGCGGCAGTACGCGCCGAACTTTTTCGCAGTCTCCGCAATGGCCGAGTCCGAGCGCGCCCAATACAGGTCAACTATTTTTGAATCATCCATGACTTGTCCTCCTCATAAGAATGGAGTGGAATGAAAGCCTTCACCTATATAAACTGCATTTATCGCGATCCATTGCACCGTTCGTGCTTTTTCGACAGAAAAATAAATTTTACTTTCTTTTTCTTGATATACCGGCGCGGTAATGATATTATATTAGAAAAGCTGCGCGGGGTACAGTCCCGCGCGTAAAAAAAGAACCAGTCGTTTTCCTGCGGCGCGCGCCGCGGGCAGACGGAAAGGGGATATATATGAGCAAGAAGATACTGAAGCTTATAGTCGCGGCGCTGACGGTATGCGTCGCAGTTATCGCGGTTGCCTGCACGCCGTTCGGCTTGGGTGCGGAGCCTACCGCCGCGCCGACACCGGTCATCGCGACGCCTGAGCGCACATCGACGCCCAGCCCGACAGTCTCGGCTACGCCGTCGCCGTCCGGATCGCCTGATGCGTCCGCCGCGCCGAGCCCCGGACTTGTGAAGCCGGAAGGCGCGATAACGCCTGACCCGTCGCTGTATCCTAACGCCTCCGCATCACCCGCGGCCACCGCACCGGCGGGCGCGCCCACGACCTCGCCCAGCACCAAGACCGCGCACAGCCACACCTTCAAGACCACGAAGGTCGCGGCGACGACGGAGTCCCAGGGCTACACGATATACCAGTGCACGGGCTGCGAGTTCTCTTACAGGGATAACTATACCCCGAAGCTGAGAGCAAACTCCACGACGAACAATAACAACAACAGCACCGGGACGACCGGCGGCAGCACCGGCAGCGCGGGGAACACCGGCACCAGCACGACGCCGAAGCCGAAGGATCCGTACCTTGACGACAGCGGAAGCTGGAACGATCCGTACTCCGACGATTACAGAGAGGACTACGGCACGCACACCCACCGCTACTACAGGACTACCGACTCGCGCGGGAACGTGATCTACCGCTGCGACTGCGGCAGCTACTATTATCCCGACGATGACTACCGGGATTACGGCGACGGCAGATACGACGATATATACGCGGATTAAACCGTCTGCTGTACAGATGAATTATGAGCGCACTGCGATTTTCGCGGTGCGCTCAATTTTTGTGTTGACAAGCGGATACATAGTGCGTATACTGTATATATCCGATATGAACAGTAGAGACAGAGGTGAGAGCTTGAATCTGATAATCAGCAATGCCGGAGACAGGCCGATATATGAGCAGATATACACGCAGATAAAGGACTGCATCATTTCCGGGGAGCTGTCGGAGGGGGATATGCTGCCGTCGATACGGGCGCTGGCGAAGGATCTGCGCATCAGCGTGATAACGACGACACGCGCCTATGACGAGCTTGAGCGCGACGGCTTCATCTACCGCGTGCCCGGCAAGGGCTGCTACGTTGCGGAAAAGAACATGGAGCTTGTGCGCGAGGAGCATCTGAAAAGGATAGAGCAGCACATGCGCGAGATAGTCGCGCTCGCCGTGCCCTGCGGCATGGACGAGGCGGAGACGGCGCGGATGCTGGAGCTTATATGGAGCGAGGAGGAAAACAGCGATGAACGCAATTGAAATAAAGGGACTTGAGAAGCGCTACGACGGCTTTCAGCTCGGCAGCTTTGACCTGACGCTGCCGTCGGGCTGCATCATGGGGCTTGTCGGCGAGAACGGCGCGGGCAAGAGCACGACGATAAAGCTCATCATGAATGCGATAGGCCGGGACGCGGGCGAGATATCCGTGCTCGGTGTTGACAACAGGAGCGCCGGATTCCGGGACATCAAGGAGGACATCGGCGTCGTGCTCGACGAGGCGTATTTCCCGGAGGTGATGAGCGCGCGGAACGTCGGCAAGGTCATGGCGCTGACGTATAAGAACTGGGACGCGGCGGCGTTCGAGGGCTATCTTAAAAAGTTCTCGCTCGCTCCGGATAAGATATTCAAGGACTATTCGCGCGGTATGCGCATGAAGCTTGCGATCGCTGCGGCGCTCTCACACGGGGCAAAGCTCCTGATACTCGACGAGGCGACGAGCGGGCTCGACCCGATGGCGCGCGACGAACTGCTTGATATCTTCAACGACTTTACAAGAGACGAGAACTGCTCGATACTGCTCTCGTCGCACATCGTGAGCGATCTGGAAAAGATATGCGATTACATTGCGTTCCTGCACAGGGGCAGACTCGTGCTGTGCGAGGAGAAGGATAGGCTACTTGAGGAGTATGCGCTGGTGCGGCTCCCGGAGGAACGGCTCAGTGAGCTGTCCGAGGAGAGCATCATAAGCCGCCGGGCGAGCGGCTACGCCACGGAGGCGCTGGTGCTGCGCGGCGGCATACCCGCGGCGATACCGACCGAGCACACGAGCCTTGAGGACATCATTCTGTTTCTGGCGAAGGGGGACGAGAGAAAATGAAGGGTCTGCTGCTCAAGGACTGGTACACGCTAATAAAACAGATGAAGATAATGCTGATGCTGATGCTGGTGTTTGCCTGCGTCCCGGGCTACTCGATGGCTGCATTCGCGGTGGTCTACGCGGCGATGCTGCCGGTGACGGCGCTTGCATACGACGAGCGGAGCAAGTGGGATGAGCTTGCGGCGATGCTGCCGTACTCGATTAAAGAGATAGTCGGCGGCAAGTATGTGCTCGGTGTGACCGCGGTCGCTGCGGCGGGAGCCGTTGCTGCCGTGGCACAGCTTATACTGAGCCGCTTCGGGTGGACACAGTTTGACGCGGAGGCGGCGTTCGCGCTGCTGTTCACGGCCTGCCTTGCGCTCATCATGCTGGCGATATATCTGCCGGTGATGTTCAGGCTGGGCGTCGAGAAGGGGCGAGTGCTCTTCACGATACTCATTTGCGCGAGTGCCGCGGCGGGGGTCATACTCTCCGACAAGCTCTCTGCGCTCATTGACGGGATCGGCAGCCCCGTGGCCGCGGCGCTGGTGCTGCTGGCGATAGCCGCGGCGGCGCAGATAGCTTCGTTTGAAGTCTCCGTGCGCTTCTATGAAATGAAGAGAAAATAAAAAAGCCTTATCCTTGAGGAGAAGGTGGCGAGCGTAGCAAGCCTGATGAGGTGTCTGCGCAGATGAACGAAGATTTTCCACCTCATCAGTCGCTTCGCGACAGCTCAAGGTGAATTGTCTCAAAGAGGTAAGAGAGGGCGACCTGGGTCGTCCCCTCAAGGGGAAGCCATGAAAGCATTGAAATTTAACGAGAGACTGATGAATCTTTGAGAGGCGCTGCTGCGGCAGCGCCTCTTGTACCATTTACAGATGCTCGACCATTTGAGCCATGCGTTTCCCGCCGCGGAGGGATACGAAGGCGAGCGCCGCGCCGAGGGCGGAGACGAACGCCCACACGGTGTAGACCGCATTCCAGCCGTAACCGTCGCTCAGCGCACCGGCGGCGGTGCCGGCAAGCGCGGAGCCGAGATAGATAAAGCAGTCGACCAAGCCCGCAACAAGGCCAACTCGACCGGCGCGCTCATACTCCATGGGGATGAGCGTGTTTATCATGGGGTTGATGCCGTAGCACGAGGCGCAGCACAGCCCGAGCAGCAGCGCGCATGCGGCAGGTGCGGAGGTGAACCGGAGCAGCCAGGCCATGAGTGCGCTGACGAGCAGGAGCACTCCGACCGCGCCGCGAGCGTTGCCGCGGAGCAGACGGTAGCACCGGCGGACAAGCACGATGCCAAGGATGTTCAGAGGCGGGATGATGAGCGAAAGGAGCGTGGAGCTGAGAGACATGCCGCGGCTGCCGGCGCTGAGAACGGTCGGAGCCCAGGTGACGACGCCGTCACGCACAAAGCCGTTGCAGACGCAGCAGAGCAGCAGTGCCGCAAGACCCGTGCGGCTTATGAGCTTCCCAAGCGGCATCGGCGCGGGGGGAGCGGAGATCGCTTTCGCATCGGCACCGGAGACAGGCTCACGACGCAGAGCGGCAAAGACGAAAACACCGGCAGCGGTCATTATAAAGGCGGGGATCAGGAAAGAGTACCGCCAGTTCAGAATGGCGGCAAGTGTACCGGATATCGCCCACGCAATGAAGTGACCGAAAATTATAGTGATGGAGAGGACGAACGAGGCGCGGTCGCGCGCCTGACCGCTGAAGCGGTCGGCGACGAGCTTCACGATCGGCGTCCAGAGCATGGACTGCGACGCGCCGTTCAGCCCCCAGAGAATGAGCATCACGGGAAAAGAGGCTGTCAGCCCGAAGAGCGCGTTGCACGCGGCGGAGACGACAAGCCCGACGGCGATGCTGCGGCGGACGTTTATCTTATCGACAAGTGAGCCGTTGACGATCTGCCCCGCGGCGTAGACGAGCGCGAACACAGTTTGGAACAGCCCCGCCTGTGTGTCCGACATGGCGATACCGCCGCGCAGACCGGGGAGCGCCGCGGAGAGATTCAAACGGCCTGTATAGGCAGAGGCGTAGGCGAAGAAGCACAGCAGCAACGTCGAGCGTTGGAGCGGTGAAAATTTTTCTCTCATATCCCTACTCTCAGGCCCGGTCGAGGATATGGATGTTCAGATGGTTATACGGGATATCGACGCCGTACTTGGCGAAGCTCTCGCGCAGAGCCTCGTTGAGGTGATTGCGCGCATCCCAGTAATCGGCGACGGATGCCCAGCAGCGGACAGTGTATTCAATGGCGCTATCACCGTAGGCGGTGAGGAGAACATCGGGCGCAGGCTCGTCCAATATGCCAACGGTGGAGGACACAGCATCCAGACACGCATTTTTTACGGTCTCGGTGGGGGCATCATAAGATGCGCCGATAGTCAGGACAATACGGCGGCGGCCAAGCGTGGTATAATTGATGATCTTGGAGCCGGAGAGGCTGCGGTTCGGCAGGAGGATGATCTGCCCGTCGGCGGTCTCGATGCGCGTATGGTTGAGGGAGATGTCCCGGACGGTGCCGACAGTGCCGTCAGACTCGATAACATCGCCGATGGAAAAGGGCTGAGTCGAGAGAATGATGAGTCCGCCGGCGACATTGCTCATTATATCCTGCGTGGCGAGGGTCAGACCCAAGGTGAGCACCGAGGCGATGGCCGTGATGGACGAGGTGTTCAGCCCTAAAGCACCGGCGGTGATGATGACAGTGAGCAGGTACAGCAGCGCCTTTATGAAGTTCACGGTTATCCTGCTCAGGCGCTCGTTCGGCTGCTTTATGCGCCCCATGAGCTTTTCGACCGCGCGCATGATAAGGCGCACCGCGAGCAGACACACGAGCAGCGTGATGACCGCGGAGAGGATATGCTCAAGACTGTAGCCGCCGAATGAGGTGGCCAATACTTTTGAAATGCTTTCCATACCGAACCTCCGAAAAATAGGTAGAGCTATTTTATCACGATGCGCCGCCGGTATCAAGACTGGGCAGATTTAATAAAACGCTTCATTGCCATACCGGAAGTATTGTGGTATTATAATCAAAAAGACCGGAGCGGTCATATACGGAATAAATAAAAAGACAGGAGAGCACTGTATGGCAAAATACATAATGGCGCTGGACGCGGGCACGACCTCGAACCGCTGTATCCTTTTCAACGAGCACGGCGAGATATGCAGCGTATCACAGAAGGAATTCACGCAGTTTTTCCCGCAGCCGGGCTGGGTGGAGCATGACGCGAACGAGATATGGCTGACGCAGTACACTGTCGCAGCCGAGGCGCTGGCGAAGATCGGCGCGACGGCGGAGGACATCGCGGCGATAGGCATAACGAACCAGCGCGAGACGACCATCGTCTGGGACAAGGCGACGGGCGAGCCGATTCACAACGCGATAGTCTGGCAGGACAGGCGCACGGCGGAATACTGCGACAGTCTCAGAGCCAAGGGGCTGACGGATATATACCGTGCAAAGACAGGGCTTGTCATCGACCCGTATTTCTCGGGGACGAAGATACGCTGGATGCTCGAAAACGTACCCGGTGCGCGTGAGAAGGCGGAGCGTGGGGAGCTGCTGTTCGGCACGGTGGAGACCTGGCTCATCTGGAAGCTCACGGGCGGCAAGGTACATGTGACGGACTACTCCAACGCCTCGCGCACGATGCTTTATAACATCGTGAAGCTCGAATGGGACGAGGAGATAATGGCGGAGCTCGGCATACCCCGGTGCATGCTGCCGGAGGTGAAGCCCTCGAGCTGCGTCTACGGCGAGACGAAGCCAGACCTTTTCGGCGGAGTCATCCCCATCGGCGGCGCGGCGGGCGACCAGCAGGCGGCGCTATTCGGGCAGACCTGCTTCACTGCGGGCGAGGCGAAGAACACCTACGGCACGGGCTGCTTCATGCTGATGAACACGGGAGACAAGCCGGTGTTTTCAAAGAACGGTCTTGTGACGACCATCGCCTGGGGAATTGACGGCAAAGTCGAGTACGCGCTGGAGGGCTCGATATTCGTCGCGGGCTCTGCGATACAGTGGCTGCGCGATGAGCTGAGGATAGTCGACTCCGCGGCGGATTCGGAATACTTCGCAAGAAAGGTACCCGACACAAACGGCTGCTACGTCGTCCCGGCGTTCACGGGACTCGGCGCGCCGCACTGGGATGCTTACGCCCGCGGCGCGATAGTGGGACTCACGCGCGGCGTGAACAAGTACCACATCATCCGCGCGACGCTCGAATCACTGGCGTATCAGACCTATGACGTGCTCAAGGCGATGGAGGCCGACTCCGGGATAAAGCTCGGCGCGCTCAAGGTGGACGGCGGGGCCTCGGCCAATAATCTGCTGATGCAGATGCAGGCGGACATCATTCAGGCTCCGGTAAACCGCCCGGTCTGCGTGGAGACGACGGCGATGGGCGCGGCATACCTCGCGGGGCTTGCCGTCGGCTACTGGAAGAGCAAGGCGGACGTTATCAACAACTGGGCGATAGACAAGGTGTTCGGCCCGAAGATAACCCCGGTCGAGCGCGATAAGAAGATCGCAGGCTGGAACAAGGCCGTCGGCCGCTCATTCGATTGGGCAAGAGAAGAATAAAATCATCAAGAGCTGCACTATTTAAGTGCGGCTCTTTTTAACGACCCAGGTTCTATAATGGCTGCGGACTGCATATAGTTTAAGAATGGCGGGGAGAATGGGAGGCATACGGACAGTTCGGGCGAAGTGACCATCTTTGCAAAATGCGGCATTGCAAATGTGAAAGCTTGAATGTATAATATATACAGAGAAATTACGCACCGTACCCGATACAGATATACAGGAGAGGAAAAGATATATGGAATCAGCGTATCTGCGCCACATCCCGCAGGAGGATATATACCTGTTCAACACCGGAAACGCAAAAAAGGCATGGCTCTGCTTCGGCTGCCGCTATATACCGGAGCTGAAGGCGCACCGCTTCATCGTCTGGGCACCGAACGCGCAGCGTGTCTCGCTCGTCGGCAGCTTCAACGGCTGGGACAGAGACGCCATGCCGATGGAGAAGATCGAGGGCGGAGTGTGGGTATGCTTTGCCGAGGGCATTGAGAACGGCACGCTCTATAAATACTGCGTCACCGGCGCGGACGGTCGGCAGATATTAAAGTCCGACCCCTTTGCGGCCTATTCGCAGACCGGGAGCGAGACAGCGTCGATCGTCTGGAACGGCGGGGACTTCCGCTGGGGCGACGGGGAGTATATGCAGCGCCGCGCAAAGCGGGACTTCATGACCCAGCCGATGAGCATTTATGAGCTGCACCTCGGTTCATGGAAGAACATGCCGGGCGAGCGGCCGCTGTACAGAGAGCTTGCCGACGCGCTGGCGGATTACTGCACCGACATGGGCTATACGCACATTGAGATCATGCCGGTGACGGAATACCCCCTTGACGCGTCATGGGGCTATCAGGTCACGGGCTACTACGCGCCGACCTCGCGCTACGGCGATCCCGACGATTTCAAGTACTTCGTCGACCGGCTGCACGAAGCTGGGCTCGCGGTGATAATGGACTGGGTCCCGGCGCACTTCCCGAAGGACGAGCACGGTCTGCGCCGATTTGACGGCACGCCCCTCTTTGAGTGCAAAGAAGCACGCATGGCGGAGCACCCCGAGTGGGGCACGATGATCTTTGACTACGCGTCGGATCAGGTGCAGAGCTTCCTCGTATCCTCGGCGTGCCTGTTCTTTGAGGAGTACCACATCGACGGCATACGCGTCGACGCGGTAAGCTCGATGCTCTACCTCAACTATGGCCGGCGCGACGGGGAGTACACCCCGAATAAGGAAGGCGGCAACATAAACCTCGCTGCGGTGGATTTCCTGCGCAAGCTCAACTCGACGGTGCTCACGGAGTACCCGGGGGCGATAACCGTCGCGGAGGAGTCGACGGCATTTCCGCTCATCACCGCGCCCCCCGATGCGGGCGGGCTCGGCTTCTGCTTCAAGTGGGACATGGGCTTCATGCACGACACGCTCGATTACATGCAGCTCGACCCCTACTTCCGCAGCCATAACCATGACAGGCTGACCTTCTCGATGATGTACGCTTTCTCGGAAAACTACGTGCTGGCGTACTCGCACGACGAGGTAGTCCACGGCAAGCGCTCGATGCTCGACAAGATGTACGGCGACTACGACCAGAAGTTTGCGTCCCTGCGCGCGCTCTACGGCTTCCAGTTTGCCCACCCCGGAAAGAAGCTGTGCTTCATGGGCGGAGAGTTCGGGCAGTTCATCGAGTGGAACTGGCAGCAGGAGCTTGACTGGCTGCTGCTGGCCTATCCGCGGCATGAGCAGCTGCGCGATTATTACCGCAAGCTTAACAAGCTCTACGCTGCGACCCCGGCGATGTACCGCGTGGACAAGTCTTGGGACGGCTTCCGCTGGCTCAACGTGGACGACCGCGACAGAAGCTCGGTGGCGTTCCTGCGCTCATCCGAGAAGGACGAGAGCTATCTCGTGTGCGTGTGCAACTTTACGCCGGTGCGCTATGACGATTTCGTGATCGCGCTGCCGACGGCCGGTACGCTGCACGAAGTGCTCAACAGCGACGACGAACGCTTCGGCGGGGGCGGCGTCGGAAATCCCCGCGCGATAAAGACAGAGAAGAAACCGTTTTTGGATATGCAGTATTCAGCAAAGCTGACGCTGCCGCCGATGGCGTCGGTAATGTTCAGCTTCAAACCAAGGAGGAAGAAGAATGAAAAAGGAATTTCGTGATCTGCTCCGTGAACACGGGCGTGATACTCTGCCGAACGTTCTGCTCGTCTCTGCCGAATGCGCGCCGCTCTCCAAGACCGGCGGGCTGGCGGACGTTGTGGGCACGCTCCCAAAGTCGCTTGCCAAGCTCGGCATCGACGCGAGAGTCATTACCCCTTACCACCGCTGCATAAAGGATAAATATGCCGACAAGGTCGAGCACATGTTCTATTTCTATGCAAAGCTCGGCTGGCGGCAGGAATACGTCGGGATAGAAAAGCTCGTGCTCGACGGCGTGACGATATACCTCGTTGACAATGAACAGTATTTCGGCGATAAGATATACCGCGGGGGAAACCCTGAGGGCGAGCAGTACTCGTTCTTCTGCCGCGCGGTGCTCGACGCGATACCGAACCTCGGCTTCGATGTGGACGTTGTCCACTGCAACGACTGGCACACGGCGATGATCCCGATGCTCGCGCGCACACAGTACCGCGGCGCAAAGCAGGAGCAGATAAAGTACCTGCTGACAATACATAACATCGCGTTCCAGGGCAAGTTCGGCTTTGACTTTGTGCAGGATATGCTCGATGTCGACAGCCGCTACTATACGCCGGAGTTCATGGAGCTCAACGGCTGCGCGGACTATCTCAAGGCAGGCTGCGTCTTTGCCGACAGGATAAACACCGTCAGCCCCAGCTACGCCTCCGAGATAAAAATGCCCTACTACGCCGAAGGGCTCGAGGGCATACTCAACGCGCGCTCGGCGCAGCTTACGGGCATTATAAACGGCATTGACAAAAAGGTCTATAACCCGCACGGCGACGCGCTTCTGCCCGCGCGCTATGACCGCGGCCACCTGAAGGGCAAGGCCGTGTGCAAGGCGGAGCTTCAGGCGCGCATGGGACTTGAGCAGAGAGCGGATGTGCCGCTGTTTGCGATGGTCACGCGCATGACCGAGCAGAAGGGCTTTGACCTTGTCGCATGCGTGCTGGACGACATGATGTGCCGCGAGGATATGCAGTTTATGCTGCTCGGCTCCGGGGACGAGCGCTTTGAAAACTTCATGCGCTCGGCCGAGGGACGCTACAAGGGCAGGCTCTGCGCCTATATCGGCTACAGTGAGGAGCTGTCGCACCTTGTATATGCGGGCAGCGACTTCTTCCTGATGCCGTCACGCTTTGAGCCCTGCGGCCTGAGCCAAATGATCGCGATGCGCTACGGCTCGGTGCCGATAGTGCGCGAGACGGGCGGCCTGCGCGACACGGTCACGCCCTATAACCGCTTCACAGGCGAGGGCAACGGCTTCTCCTTTGCAAACTTCGACGCATGGGAGATGCGCGACACGATGCGACTTGCGATGGACTGCTATAAAAATGAGGAGATCATGAGCGGACTTATCTCCCGCGCGATGCAGGCCGACTTCGGCTTTGAGCGCTCGGCGATGGAGTACGCGAAGCACTATATATGGATGCTGTAAGCGAGAGAAAGGTAAAGGTCTGGTTCGGCGGCTGCTATAGAGAGCAGTGGTCGGAGAATTATATACTATCAATAATATACGAAAACCGCCGCTGTGTTGAGGCGGCGCCGGGCGAGGGGGGATGGCTCCCCGCGGGTGGGGATGAGGAGCTGTGCAGACAGCTCCTCTCGCCTGACTGCCCGGAGCTTATGCGGGAGTACTTCCAGGCGGCGGCGACGGTGTACGACGCGGTGCGCGAATGCCTGAGAGCAGGACTCAAGCGCGACAGGCTCGCGGAGTTTCTGCATGGGGAAGCGAATCCTCTTGCCGCGCCTGAACTCATGCGTTTGCTGATGGACGACTGCGGCTTCCCGCTCATAGAAGCCTACCGCGTGACGGCCTCCTGCTGCCTTGACCTTCGCGCCGCGTCCGTGCAGCCGCAGGAGCTTTACCGGTACCAGCCGCGCACGGCGCACGTCGTGAGCGTGCTGCGCCAGACCGCCGGGAGCGTCCCGGCGCTGTCCTACGACAGCCGCATGGCGGAGTTCAGAAGCCCCGGCGGCGCTCTCGAGGGCGGCAGCACCCTGCGCCTTGCGTTCAGGCGGCTCGGCGGCACGGTGAAGAGCGCGCACCTTGAGCTATGGGGCGACAATATGGAGCACAGCTGCTCCATGGAAAACGACGGAGACATATATTATGTAAACCTCACGCTGCCCGAGGAGCCGCAGGCGCTCTGGTATGCGTTTTATATCGAGACGGATCACAGCGCGCAGTGGTTATGTCCGGACGCGACGGGCTATACCGGCAGGATATGCTCGAGCCGCGAGTCGGGCTTCCGGCTGACGGTGTATAAAAAGGGCTTTGAAACACCGGCATGGTTCAGAAAAAGGGTGATGTACCAGATATTCCCGGATCGTTTTGCTTTCTCGAACGACGGCACGGCGGAGGCGGGTATAGAGTACCACAAGCGCCTCGGTCAGACACCGGAGCTGCACGCAAGCCTTGATGAGCCTGTACGCTGGCAGCCGCGCAGCTGGGAGAAGTCCTACAGCCCCGACGATTTCTACGGCGGGACGCTGAAGGGTATCGAGCAGAAGCTGCCGTATCTCAAAGAGCTCGGCATTGGCGTTGTGTACCTCAACCCAATAGTCGAAGCGCGGTCGAACCACCGCTACGACACCTCGGACTATTCGCGCCCCGATCCGATACTCGGGACTATGGAGGATTTCGAGCACCTGTGCGCGGAGGGAGAGAAGCAGGGGATAAGGTTCATCCTTGACGGCGTGTATTCCCACACCGGCGCGGACAGCCGGTACTTCAACCGCTGCGGCAACTACGGCACCGAGGGAGCCTGTCAGGGACAGAGTTCGGAGTTCTACTCATGGTACGATTTCCGTCACTTCCCGGATGATTACCGCTGCTGGTGGGGCTTCAAGGATCTGCCGGAGGTAAACGAGCAGAACCCCAAGTGGCAGGACGACATCGTCACGGGGGACAAGAGCATCGTCAAGCACTGGCTGCGCCACGGCGCGGCAGGCTGGCGGCTCGACGTGGCGGACGAACTGCCCGATGCGATACTCGCGCTCATCCGCAATGCGGCAAAGAGCGTGAAGCCCGACGCGCCGATCATCGGCGAGGTCTGGGAGGACGCGGTGACAAAGGAGAGCTACGGCTCGCGCCGCAATTACGCGCTGGGCTATTCGCTCGACTCGGTGATGAACTACCCGCTGCGCTCGGCGGTGCTGAGCTTCATGCACGGCTGGTCGGACGCTTACGGGCTGCGCGATTTTCTTATATCGCAGCAGATGAATTACCCGAAGCCCCTGTACTATTCGCTTATGAACCTGCTGGGCTCGCACGACGTCGACCGTCTGCGCACGGCGCTTGCGGCGGACAGAAACCTGCGTGAGCTCTCGCGCGAGGATCAGCTGAAGTATGAGTTCAGCGAGGGAGCGCTTTCCCGCGCGCTGCAGCAGGAGCGGCTGTGCGCGGCGATACAGTTCGCGATCCCCGGCGTGCCGAGCATCTACTACGGCGACGAGCAGGGCATGTGCGGTGTGTGCGACCCGTTCAACCGCCTGCCCTTCAAGGAGGGTGAGCGGGAGCTGCACGACTGGTATGCGCAGCTTGCGAATATGCGAAACTCTGCCGACGCGTTTTCTACCGGACACGCGCAGTTTATGGCGGCGACGGGCGATGTGCTGCTTATCCTGCGCTGGATATCCGACGGGCACGACGCCTTTGGCGACGCGGCAGAAAACGGCGCATACCTCGCGGTCATCAACCGCGGCGCGGCAGAAGTGCACTACCGGGCGGACTGCTCCGCGGCCGGCTGCGGCACCGTCGAGGGCACGTCTGAGCCGGTGAGCGCAAAAATAATACGGATTACATAAAATAAGTTACAGAGATGCTGCATTTGCGGCGTCTCTGTAACTTATTGTCATAAAAAGACTGCGTTTTCTTAAGATTGTCTAATAATTAGGTATTATAATGTGCTTGAAAATAAATCGTCAATATGGTATCATAACACTGTATATGCAGTCCTGAGACACGGACGGCAACAACATATTGAACACGTCAATATCATCATCGCCGCAGTTATGGTACCAGCGGCGGGAAGAGGAGACAAGCTATGATAAAACTCAGAAAGCTTCTGGCATGCCTGATGATCGTGTGCATGGCGTTCAGCCTGATGCCGCTCGCGGCGTTTGCGACCGAGGGCGAGCCCTGCACGCATGTGTGGCAGGATGGCGGCGGTAAGCATGTATGCAGCGTGTGCAGCGAAGAAGCTGCGCACAGCTTTGAAGAGGGCGTCTGCACGGTATGCGGCGCGGAAGAACCGGCCGATCCCAATGCTGAGGCGGCAAACAACGCGCCCGCGGAGCCCGCAGATGAAGAGGGCGGCGCTGCTGAAGAGACATATGCCGCGCAGATCGGTGAGAATGGGTATGCGACTCTTGCGGAAGCACTGGCCGCGATGCAGGACGGCGATACCGTCACGCTGCTTAAAGACGTGGAGGAGAGCTTTACCCTTGAAACTAACGGTACGATCGATCTCAACAATAAAACTTTAATCGGCGAGATCATAATTAAGGCAGACGTTATTCTTCGCAGCGGCATGATTATTCAGAGAAGTGAGCAGGAAACTGCTGCCGTGGTGCTTATCAATAGCGGCAGTCTGAAGCTGGAGGACACGTATATTAATGCTGGGGAATACGGCGGCATATTAGTGGATTCGGCGGAAACAGTCTCAGTCGAGCTCTCGGGAAACATAACTTCATCGCAGTATGGCATAATGCAGAGCGAAAGCGGCACCGGAACACTCAATGTCACGAGTGATCCTGCTTCGCATATCAGCGGTGGTAAGTACGGTGTTTATATAAGAAACGGCTCATACACGGCACGTACCACGGACGAGGATACCAATGATCTGAATGTACGCAGCAATGGGACAGCGATCAAAATAGATAAAGGAAGCCTTTCCATTTCCGGCGACAAGGGAAGCTTTGCAGGAGCACTTGAAATAGCCGAGGGAGTGACCTGCAGCATCACCGGCGGCAGCTTTACTGTGAAGCCGAACGTTGACAGTGGCTATCTTGCGGTGTACGACGAATCAACAAAATTTTATAATGTTGTACCCGGTGTCGTTGTTAACGATGTGACTGTCAAGGCTGATGTGACGGGCGGCTCTGCTCCTGTCACTGCCGCGGACGGAATCACTGCACCGAGCGGTGCCGCAAGCTTTGCATGCGACAGCAGCGCGATCGATGTGCAGAAGCTCCTTGCGGCTTCAAAATTAACGTTTTTAGAGGGGGACGTTGTATCGATAGAGCTCATCCCTGCTGTGAAGATCGAGGCAATCGAGCAGACCAAAAACAGTGTCGATTCCATCGAGTATTCCATTTCACCTAAGGCGAAGATCACGGTTACAAGAGAGGGAACGGAACAGAAGGAGCTGGAAAAGGAGCTCTCTGTCAGCAATGATATGCTGAAAGGCGGCGTTGATGTCACCATTCCCACTGTTGATGGATTTACCGTCTTAACGCAAATAGTACATATCCATTCCGACGGCAGCACGGAGGAAATTACAAAACATAGCTTTGGGAATAATGAAGTAAGCTTCAATGTAAGCTCTTTCAGTAGCTTCATACTGTACAGAAGTTCGATGGCGATCGAGGTACTCGACAGTAACGGGAAGTTCAGCGCAAGATACAGCAGCTTTTCGGATGCACTGAGTGCTATTAGCGGCAGCAGCGGCTGGACTATTAAGCTGCTGCAGGACGTAAGTATAGAAGCCGGTAATGAATATTCATATGCTTTGGCATGGAAGCTCGACCTTGCGGGGAACAAGCTCAACACCAATAATTTCTACGTATACGGCACAAACGCCGGGCAACACAGCATAACGATAATGGACAGTTCAGCGGCTCAAAGCGGACAAATTGTCGGCTCCGGAACTGCAGCAATTGATATAGGCGGCAAATGCACGGTGACGCTTGAGAGCGGCAGCATAGTGAATACGAGCGGAACTGCCGTTGCGGTGAAAGATAATAAAAACCAAAAGAGCGCGCACTTCGTCATGACCGGCGGAACTTTGAATGGGACGACGGCGCTGACCGCGGACAGCGGCAGCGTGGAGATAAGCAACGGTACGGTCACCGGTACGAACAGTACGGTTGACGGAGAGGCAGCGATCCTCGTGAACGACAACGTCACCCTGACAATTAAGGGCGGCAGTGTGACCAACGCAAAGGGCAATGCCATTTCAATAAACGGCGCGAGCTCGCAGTTCACCATGTCCGGCGGTACGGTAAATGGCAGAACGAAGGGCGTTGACATGTACGGCGGAAGTGCGGAGATAAGCAGCGGTACCATAGAAGGCGGCACAGCCATAAATACCTTCGGCAGCAGCATAACGATCTCCGGCGGCACGTTCGACAGTACGACTGCGGATAAGGAAGTGGTCGCCGCTACGACCGGAAGCACGACGGTTGCAATTTCCGGCGGCTCGTTCAAGCATGAAGTGCCCAAGGTGCAGTGCGCGGACGGCTACGTCCCCTGTGCGGACGCAAAGAACCCCGGCAGATTCAGCGTCGAGCCTATTTCGGAGCCGGTAGCAAGAGCGGAGGACGCGCTCGGAGTCGATAAGGGCACGTTCTCGACCGTCCAGGATGCGATCAATGCGGCCGGACTCGGCGGCAAGGTCACGCTGCTCAGAGACAACGGAGACTATGCCACGGTCAGCAGGTCTATCGTGATCGACGGCGCGGGCTGCAGAATGAAGAACCTGACTGTGATGTCCATAGCCGGGGTCAAGATAATGAACCTCAGAGCCGACACGGTTACCGTCAGTGCGAACGCAAAGGCTGAGCTCAGCGGAGAGAATGTGTTTACTGAGCTTGTGAACAACGGCGCGCTCTGCGAGATCATCGACGGGAGATACCTCAGCCGCACCGGCAGCGGCACGTACGCCATCTCCGGCGGCGTGTTCGGCAACGAGGTGACGCAGGGTGAGTGCGCGCTCGTTCCGGTCACAGGGAAGCTCACCGGCACGGCAGCGAGCCTGACGAAATATACCCCCGCGCTGAACACCGACCCTGAGACGAAGGACGCATATCCCTACACTGTAGAGGTGGCTCCTGCGCCGAGGATAACCGGAATATCCAACAATGCATATTTCCAGAAAGGCTCCAGCAGCACGCTCACGATATACACCGACGGCGATTATGACGAGCTGGTCAAGGCAGGGACTATCTACCGCTGCCTGCACGTGTATAACGCCAACGGCACCGACCTTATAAGCTCGCGCTACTACACGGTCGAGGAGGACGCGAACGGCTATGCCGTGATCACGATCGCAAACTCCTTCCTCAGAAACCGCCCGACCGGGACTTACAGCGTGCAGGTGGACTTCACCACCGGCGTGACTCAGCTGGAGGATTTCAGAGTGGGTACCTCGGCCACGCCCAAGACCGGCGATGAGAGCAACATCGGCCTGTGGATAGGCATCATGGCCTGCTCCGCGATAATCATCGGCTGCGGTGTGTTCGTGCTCGTCCACAAGAATAAGAAGAACAAGAAGTAAGACAAGTATAAAAAAATTACCGTCCCGCGGGACGGTAATTTTTTTGCCTGATTTTATAACCCAAGCAGATTCAATATGCCGCTGACGCCGACGGCGGTGTAGACGGCAAAGCCCATGCGCCGGTCGTCAAGCTTATCGACGACGCGGTTGGCGATAAGAAAGCCGAGGAGGATGAACACCGAGCCGAAGAGGATGACCGGCAGATCTGCCGATGTGACGATGCCGTTTCTGATGCGCACATAGCTGCTCCAGATGTTGTTCAGCAGAAACAGCGTCTCGATAGTCGCGAGGTACTCCTCTTTGCTGTCTGTATTGGCAAGGTAGTAGACCGCCATCAGAGGTCCGCCGACGGCAAACAGACCGCTGCACACACCGGAGAAAATTATTGCCGCGGCACTGGCCCAGATATTCAACTTGCCGTGATCCTTCCCATGGAGGAAGAAATGATACAGCGCCAGCAGGATGAGGAAGCCGCCGAAGCAGCGCTTGAGCAGCGCCTGATCTACATACGGTGCGAGCCTGATGGCCGCGGTCGCGACCGTGGAATACAGCAGCAGCGGAAGAATGACCTTGCGCAGGTTTATGTGCCTGCGGTAGCGGTACACCATTGCGGCTATCAGCGTGATATTCATAATGCACGCGACGCCCGCCGCCTGACTCAGGGGATAATAAAACGGCAGCGCAATCATCAGGATTATGCCAGCACCGAAGCCGCAGCTGCCCTGAACTACGCCGGATATAAGCGCGGCGAGTGCTACAATAAGATATTCAATCATTTTTCTGATCTCGACAATCTATAACAGAATGCGCATAGTGTAATCCGATTCGTCGGCATTGTCAACTTTTGTATGGCGTTTTTTGAAATAGTATGGTAATATATAGTTTACTGTCTGAAAACCAAGGAGATGTACAGATGAACGATATAATTCTGCTCAAACTGGGCGAGATAGTCCTCAAGGGGCTTAACCGCAGAAGCTTCGAACAGAAGCTGACGGCGAATGTCCGCCGCCGCCTTGCACCGATAGGGAAGTTCCGTGTCTACTGTCTGCAGTCAATAATCTATGTCGAGGGCGAGGATGGGGCCGATATGGACACCGCGTTTGAGGCACTCAAAAAGGTGTTCGGCGTAATAAGCCTGACGCGCGCTGCCGCCTGCGAAAAGGACAAGGACGCGATAGCAAAGCTCGCCATTGAGTATCTGCGCGAGGATATGCTGCGCGCGAAGAGCTTCAAGGTCGAGACGCGCCGAAGTGACAAGGCCTTCCCGATGACGAGCATCGAGCTGAGCCAGTATGTCGGCAATGCCCTGAGCGACGCTTATGAGGATATCGAGGTCGACGTGCATGACCCGGAGCTCGTTGTCCACATTGAGGTGCGCGACCTTGCGGCTTATGTACACGCTATGCCCGTCCACGGTGCGGGCGGTCTCCCGGTCGGATGCAGCGGCACCGCGGTGACGCTCCTCTCCGGCGGCATTGACAGCCCCGTGTCGACCTACATGATCGCAAAGCGCGGTGTGCATCTTATACCGGTACACTTTTTCTCATTCCCGTATACCTCCCAGCAGGCGAAGGACAAGGTCATCGAGCTTGGCCGCCTGCTCACCGAGTACTGCGGGAAGATGACGATGGAGGTCGTGCCGTTCACGCACATTCAAGAGGAGATACGCGACAAGTGCCCCGAGGAGTATTTCACGCTGATAATGCGCCGCTTCATGATGCGCATTGCCGAGCAGATCGCCCAGCGCAGCAACGCCAAGGCCATTGTCACGGGCGAAAACCTCGGCCAGGTCGCAAGCCAGACCATGGAGGCCATGGCCTCCACGCAGGCTGTTATGACTCTGCCGATACTCCAGCCGCTTATCGGCATGGACAAGGAGGAGATAGTCGAGCGCGCAAGGCAGATCGGCACCTTTGAGACATCTATCCTGCCGTATGAGGACTGCTGCACCGTCTTTACCCCGCGCCACCCGAGGACGCGCCCGAAGATAAGCGAGGTCGAACGCGCGGAGTCGAAGCTGGATATCGACGCGCTCGTCGCCGAGGCGCTTGAGGGGATCGAAAGGATAGAGCTGGACCATGAGTAAGAGCTACGATACTGAGATAATCTCCGTCGGCACTGAGCTGCTGCTCGGCCATGTGACGAACACCGACGCGCGGGACATTTCGGAAATGCTCTCGAAGATCGGCATAAACGTGAAGTACCACACCGTCGTCGGCGATAACCCGGAGCGGCTGCGTAAGTGTGTTGAGACGGCTAAGAGCCGCGCGGACATCATCATCACGACCGGCGGCCTCGGCCCCACCTGCGATGATCTCACAAAGCAGATCCTTGCCGAGGCTTTCGGCCTCAGGCTTGTCGAGAACAAGGCCGAGCGCGAGGGACTGTATGACTACATCCGCTATGGCAAGAAGTTCACCGACAACAATTTCACTCAGGCAATGCTCCCGGAGGGCTGCACGGTGTTTCACAACAACTGCGGCACTGCGCCCGGCTGCGGCTTTGAGAAGGACGGCAAGATCGTCGTTATGATCCCCGGCCCGCCCAAGGAGTGCAACGCCATGTTCCGCGAGAGCGCGCTGCCGTATCTGCGCAAGCTCTCGGAGGAGCTTATCGTATCGCACTCGGTGCGCATCTTCGGTCTCGGCGAAAGCTCCGTCGACGATATCTTTGCCGAGGAAATGAACCGCATGACGAACCCCACCATGGCACCCTACGCCAAGGAGTGCGACTGCCTGCTCCAGATCACCGCAAAGGCAAAGAGCGTGGACGAGGCCGAGAAAATGATCGCCCCCGTGATGGAGCACGTGATGCAGCGCCTCGGCGATGTGGTCTACGGCGTGGACGTCGAGTGCATCGAGGAGAGCGTAATAAAGCTGCTGCGTGAAAAGAACATGACATTTTCCGCTGCGGAGAGCTGCACCGGCGGAGAGCTTGCAAAGCGCTTTACCGATATGCCCGGAGCGAGCGCGTTTTTCAAGGGCGGCGTTGTGACCTACACGAACGAGGCCAAGGCGAAGCTGCTGGGCATTGACCCGGCGCTCATCGAGGAAAAGGGCGCGGTGAGCTATGAGGTCGCGAAAGCGATGGCCGAGAATGTCCGCGCGCTGCTGGGTACGGATATCGGCGTCGGCGTGACTGGGCTCGCAGGCCCAGACGGCGACGGCGTGCACGAGGTCGGCACGGTATTTGTCTCCCTATCGGTCGAGGGCGAGACCTTTGTCAAGGAGCTGCACATGGGCGCCATGCGCACGCGCAGCTTCATCCGCCGCATGGCAGGGAACCACATCTATGACATGATGCGCCGCTGGCTCAGCGGTATAGATGTTATGTAAACTGACGATGCTTAAATATTAAAACAGCTCTGACTCAGACCGAAAGGCCTGGGTCAGAGCTGTTTTCACAGCTTTTCTATCGCAAAGCGCATGACGAAGAAGTTGAGCGTCATGGTGATCGGGGTAACGATGATCTTGGACAGAATAGCGGAGTATTTGACGATAAGCGCGGCAGAGATATACGTGGTTATCAGTGTATTTATCTTTGCGAGCAGCAGCGAAATGAGGATGATAAGCACGATCTGATAGGCGATATACACGCAGTATTTCCAGAAAAGCGGGATACGGTGGTTGTCCCGGAAGACGAAGCGTGTAGAGAACGCAAACACAAAGCTTGCACCGACGAGCGAGCTTATCATGTTGACGGCGGCAAGGTTTGAAATGCGTGTGCTGAGCAGGGTATATACCGTGAAATCGAGCAGCCAGCCTATGCCGCTCAGCCCGACAAAGCGCAGAGCCTGCATCAGCAGTGCGCGCAGTTTACTAGGCGCGGTGCTCATAGCGCGGCTCCTTTCCTGACGCGGAGGGTCTGGCAGCCGCTCGCGAGTGCGGCGGCGACGCCGGAGGCGGAGTCCTCAAAAATGATGCACCGGCTGCGGTCAACGCCGAAGCGCTCGATCACCATGTTATAGCAGAATGGGTCGGGCTTTGCGTGAAGCACGTCCTCCTGAGTGACGACGGCGTCGAACAGCTCCGCAAGCGAGAAATGCTCAAGTATGCGCTCGACGTTCCGCCGCGTAGCGGTGGTGACAAGGGCAATGTAATACTCGCTCTTGAGCGCGCGGAGAATATCGACGAGGGGACGGTTCAGCTCGGCGGACTTCAGGCAGTCCGCGTAGAGCTCGATCTTCCGCTTGTGTACGGCCTCGGTAAGCTCCGCGCTGCCGCCGACGAGGGCGGGGAGAAAATCGCGGTAGCTCCTGCCGTCGCAGCAATTGGCGTAGTGCTCCGGCGTGAGGTCAAAGCCGTGCTCGTTGAGGGCGCGCTTGTAGGCCTCGAAGTTCGCGTTCATCGTGAACACAAGAGTGTTGTCGAGATCGACCATGGCAAGCTTAGTTTTTTTCAAAGCGGTTGTAGACATCGTTTGCGGCCATTACGAGCCCCGCATAGAACATCGGGGCACGCCGGGCGTCCTTTCTCAGCTTGTACGGCATCAGACGCAGCCAATGCACAAGCTCGTGATAAAATATGCTTTTGACCTCCTGCGGGGTGAAGTGCTCTTCAAAATAGCACAGCAGGAAAGAATAGAGCCGGTCATATACGGCGGAGCGCGTATACACAAAGTCAATGCTGCTGCCGGTGACGGACACGGAATCAGTCTTCATCATAAACTCGTACCCGCCGTGCAGGGACTGCAGGAGCTTTGCATAGTCCAGAAAGCTGGACTCATGGATGTTGCCGGGGTTCGGGTCTATGAGATAGAAGCCGCCGTCGCCGCCGGTGCAGATGATGTTTTCTACCGTGAGGTCGCCGTGAATATCGCAGCAGGTGTCCCCAGCGAAGACGGCGGCAAGATGCTCAGGCTCGAACATACTTGCCAGGTACGGCAGGTTCAGATATTCCTTGTGGTTGATGGTCAGCGTGTCATACGACAGCAGCTCCGCAAGTACCCTCGAACCCATGATCGAGTTCAGGTTATCCGTCACCTTGGCGGAAATATACCGGCTGATATGTTCAGCGTCGGCAGGACGCGCGTTCAGCACATGGAGCCTGCCGCGCACGCTCTCAAGCAGAGACGAGAGAACACGCTCCCCGGCCTGCACCGGGTGGGAGTGGATGTACTGGAACATACAGGAGCTGTCACTCTCATAGCGCATATCGTAGCAGCAGTATTCACTGCTGCGCTCGCTGCGGATGACCTCGCACAGGGGAAGTGTGCCGCTGTGCGCCGTCAGCCAGTCGAGCTGCCCGGCAAGCTTTTTCCCGTCGGCACCGAAAGCGTACTTACGGTAGAACATCTCATGGCTGTCCATGCACAGCAGTGTCGAGGCGTTTGAACCGGAGGAGCAGTCGCGGATTATGCTTATCCCGCGGTTGAGCTGGGTGAGCTTGCGCAGAAGCTCAGGATGGTCGGCGCTGAAATAATCGTCAAGGAAGTTGAGCTGATCCTTTTCGTCGAGCTGCGGGAGGATCTTGAGATATCCGCCGTCCACGGAAGATGTCTGCTTTTCGACTGTAGTAAAAGCTTTGGTGAGCGTCGCGGCGAACATTATCACCGACGGCAGCAGCGTATATACCGCGAGCCACAACTGCTCTTTCAGCACAGCCGAGCTTGAGGCGGCGACGGTCAGCGCACTGAGGTCGAGACTCGAGCGCGAGAACAGCGACAGGATGATCTCAACGAGCGCGTAGTCCGAGCCGAGGCGCTGCATGAACGCGGCAAACAGCGCGTATGAGCCTATGTAGAACACCCACATCCCGACCGTCTCGGCAAGGATCACGGCAAAGTTCACGCGGCGGATGTCCCGGAATGTGTTTATGAGCGTCCAGAAAAAGCGCTCTCCCTTGAGCTTGATATGGTCGTTGAACACGGAGCAGAGCCTGAGCGTGATGCGCTTTATCGCGGAGGAGAAAAGGTTCGCTATGAGCAGCAGCGCGAGCACCGCCGCGGCGGCGATATAGTAGAAGCGCGCGGATTCGCGCGCGGCGTCTCTTCCGACGTTTGAAAACGCGAGCACCGCGAACAGCAGCGCCACGACGATGAGGTCGAGAAAACGGTCGAGGATGACCGTCGCGAGCGAGAAGCCTATGCCGTTTTTCATGCGCTTGCCGGAATAGTACGCCCTGAAAACATCGCCGAGCTTGAACGGCACGAAGAAGTTGAGCGCATAGCCGAGCGCCATGGAGCGCAGCAGCGCCCCGGCGGGAGGGTGCTCGTATATCTTAATGAAGCAGCTCCAGCGCATGAGACGTAGCGCGTGTCCAACCATGAGCAGGACTATGGAGCAGACGAACAGAAAGACCGTCACGGCGCGTCCACCTCTTTGAGCCGATCATCAGCCGCGGCGGCAGAGTATTCCTCGGGTGTGCCGAAAGAGATGTGCAGGTCGGTCTCGAAAATTTTGACGTCCGCGCCGCCATCGATAAGGACGTTATAAACGCCGCTCATAAAAAATTCCTCATAGCTGCATGAGGTCAGGTACTTCTCTGCCGCCGAGACAAAGACCTCAGGGCGGGAGAAGTAATACGCGCCGCAGATGGCGTGCGTGCTCACAGCCTGTTTCTCGACCGTATAGAGAACGCGGCCTGCCTCGTCAAGCTTTGCGAAGCTGTATTTCGGCACGTCGGAGGTGAAGGTCAGGAGCGCCGCGTCGGGGGCGGAGAAGTCACCGGCAGCGCAGAAATCATAAAAGTCACGGCAGACGAACATATGGTCGCAGTCGTTAAAGAGCAGGGGAGCGCCGCCGTCCAGCCCATTGACGCCCTCAAGGCAGGTCATCACAGCGCCGGGGAGGACCTCGGGGATGACGACGATCCTCGCCTGCGGGTAGTATTCCTTTATTTTACGGTCGATCTCAAATTGGTCTATATGCTCCTGAAGGACGACGAAGCTGATGTCAGCGACGTCGACAAACTTCATGACCGACTGCGCCGACCAATAGAAAAACGGTTTGCCGTTAAGCTCGATGAGCGGCTTCGGCATGGAGTACCCGTCCTTGAAGAAGCGGTAGCCGCGCCCGCCCATCGGCATGATGAGATGAAGCTTTTTCATTATTCGCCCTCCCATTCAAAGACCGGCTGTGCGGTGTAGGCGGATATGATTTTGTCACGGTATTCCCCGTCAAGGAAAGTGCGCTTATTGAAGGTGAAGTTCATGAGCATACGCAGGGTTTTTGTCGCCTGGCTGAACATCTTCACGTTGCTGACTTGATCATCCTCGCGCCAGCTTATCGGAAAGAAGCGCAACGACTGACCGAGCGGACCAGCGGCAAGAAGCATATAGCAGTTGAACATCAGGTTATCCTTGAAGCGGAGATAGTACCGGCTGCGCAGGGAGCTGACCTTATACACATTGAGCCCGGAGCCGAGATCGTACACCATGCGTCCCGCGCCGACGGAAAAGAGCAGGTCATACACCCGGTTCCCGAAAGTGCGGAATCTGGAGTAGCCCTCAAGGCTCGACCCTTTCATAAAGCGCGCGCCGAGGAAAGAATCGTACCGGGCATATTCGCGGCTTCTGAGATAAGGGAGGAGATTTGCGATACTGCCCTGATCGTCGCCGTGGAGGACGACAACATAGTCGTAAGCATTATTGAGCGCGTAATAAAAGGCGACCTTGTGGGAGCCGCCGAGGCCGTAGTTCTCATCATTGCGCAGGAGCGTGACCGGGACGGCGGGGCGGTTGGCCTTGAGCCATTCTTTCACAGCCTGCTCGCCGTTATCAGTGCTGCGGTTATTGACGACGATGACAGCGGAAATGTATTCGCATACGGTCTTATCGAGCTGCGCAAGCACCCTGACGATCTGCTTTTCGCAGTTATACATGGGGATGAACAAAAGTATCTTATCCACGGTATTCTCCTTTTCTCCGCCAAATTATACAAGCGTCATTATATAATGCTTTCGGGCTTAATGCAAGCACAAGGCTTGCATTAAGCGGCATTTCAGAGTATACTACGTCTGAAGAAGCTTGCACCGTTCTGCTTCCGCCTTGCGGCAAAAGCTGCGCTATGCATTCTCCTTCTTCCTTTTCCATGCAGACCCGCTTTGCATGGAGCGCACGAGGCGCTTTTTGTCCTTTTGATCTTGATGGGGTACGACACATCCGCGCAGAAAAATCATAGACATAGATATAGGCAGGGAATAAAGTGGCAGCAGAGCTTCTTTCCAAATATAAAATAGAGGAAAAGCACCGGGTGATCGGCGCTTTTGCGCTTGTATACTGGCTGCTCAGCTTCTGGTGGGAGCGCTTCGCATTTTATGAGGGCGCGGCTGAGGCAAGACCCGTGACGCATATCGTCATAAAGCTGCTCACCCTTATCACGGTATATCTCACGGCGCTGTTTTTCACGAACGCCGTGCAGGGCTTCAAAGCGCGCGGCGCGGCGGCGCAGACACTCATATACGCGCTGCCGCTGTTTATTATCGTGACGGGCTTTTGGGCGGTATGCGGCGCTTACCCGTTCACTGCGGGCGATCAGTTCAATATCCTTGAGTCTGCGCGTTATTATGAGACGATGAAGGGCTTCTTCAATTATTGGACGATGTACATACCCATGATCGCGATGAACATCGCGCCTTTCCCTGCGTTCGCGGTCGTGTTCAAAATATGGCTGATGACCCTTGCGGCGGGTTACTGCGTTTACAGGCTCGTGCGCGTGACGGGGTCAAAGCTGAGCTTTCTGCTGTATCTGCCGTTTCTGCTGCCGCCGGGACTGTACCAGAGCTACAGCATCCATCGCTGCCCGATGTACGCGGTGCTGTATCTGCTGTATGCCTGCGTCCTGATATGTGACCATCTTGAAAAGAAAACCATCGGTACCGGAAAATTCCTGCTGCTCAGCTTTATGACCGCGGTGCTGACGCAGTGGCGCTCGGAGGGGATATACCTCCTCGTGCTCGGCCCGGTGCTGCTGTACTTTACCTATAAGCCGACGCTTGATGCAAAGAAAAAAGCGGCGGCGCTTGCGGCGATGCTGCTGGTGCAGCTTGCAGTGTACCTGCCGTCGGCCTTTGACAAGGAGGAGAACGGCCACAGGGCGCTGCCGTTCTTTGAATACCTCATCACGAGCATGGAGCGCAACGGGCTTGACAAGGAGAAGAACGCCGCGGATCTCGCCATAGTCAACAGGTACATTTCTGTCGACGCAATCCATGAGCTGAACGAGCGGCAGGGCGACTATAATTACAACGACAATATAATCATCTATTACGGCCTTGTCCCAGGCGCGACCGATCAGGACAAGGTGGATTTCCAGAATGCCGTCATAAGGCTGATGATCCATAACCCGCTGGTGTACATCCGCTCGCAGATAGGGGCGTGGCTGCACATCTCCAATGCTTTCCAGTATGAGCGCACGCTGGACTATGCCGCCAATATCTTCAAGAACCTATATGTCCCGACGGCGTGGCTGATCGGGCTGTGGGTATACATGCTTGTGAAAAAGCAGTGGTGCTATTGGTTTATTACCTCCGGGCATCTCTGCCATATGGCGATCACCACGGCGCTGCTGCCAGCTGCGTATTTCAAGTACTACTATTCCGAGTATATGTATGCCGCGCTCACCGCGACGCTTGCTGTCTGCTTCCTCGTAAAGCGGCACAGAGAAAAGAAGAGCAGGACGGAGGCGTGAGATGGATATAAATTCTTTGCTGTCCCTCAGGCAGGCGTGGCACAGCTTCCGCCAGAACCACCCCAAATTCCCGGACTTTCTGAGAGCTGTCAAGGCCAAGGGCGCAGCGCCCGGCGCGGAGATAACGATCACTGTCAGCTATCCTGACGGCGAGACGCTCAAGGCGGGGCTCAAGCTCAAGGAGTCGGACGCGGAGCTTATCAATAATCTTATATAATAAAATCGTACAACAGTGGCTGCCGAAAACGACAGCCACTGTGTTTGACAAAAGGCGGTGACGGGCAGTGCTGAGCTACGCGGAGTTCTGCGATAAATTCAATATCAGGCTCGATGCGCAGCAGGCGCAGGCGGTGCAGTGTACCGACAGGGCAGTGCTGCTGCTTGCCGTCCCCGGCAGCGGCAAGACGACGACGCTTATCACCCGCGCCGCGTATCTTGTCTACTGCATGGGGATCGCGCCCGAGAACATCCTGACCATGACCTACACCGTCGCGGCGAGCGCTGAAATGCGCGCCCGCTTCTCCGCGGTGTTTGGCGAGGAGTACGCGGCGCGGCTGGAGTTTCGCACGATAAACGGCGTATGCGATTCTATAATCAGAAGATATGCGCGCCGGACCCGCGCGCAGCGCTTTGACCTTGTGTCCGACAACGGCGCGATACTTGCCGAGGTATTCCGCACGGTGCGCGGCGAGTATCCCGAGGGCGGGGATATAAAGGAACTGCAGGAGGCGATCACATATATAAAGAACATGCGTCTGCCGCGCAGTGAGATAGACGAACTCGAAGCGGGCGGCATCGCCGTCGCGCCGGTATACGATGCGTACAGAGAGACGCTCAGACAGCGCGGGCTCATGGACTATGACGACCAGCTCGTCTTCGCGCGGCAGATACTGCTGAGGTACCCGGACATCCTCGGCGCGCTTCGGGAGCAGTATAAGTATATCTGCGTCGACGAGGCGCAGGACACCTCGAAGATACAGCATGAGATCATCCGTCTGCTCACCGGTGAAAGCGGGAGCATATTCATGGTCGGCGATGAGGATCAGAGCATTTACGGCTTTCGCGCTGCGTACCCCGACGCGCTTATGAGCTTCGAGGGCGACTACGGCGGCGCGCGTGTGCTGCTGCTTGAGAGCAATTACCGCTCCACCCCGGAGATCACCGAGCCTGCCGACCGCTTCATTGCGCGAAACTCCGCGCGGCACGAAAAGCACATACACGCCGTGTGCAGCCATGGCGCTCCGATACGCGCGGTCGCCCTCAGTGAGCGAGCCGCGCAGTATTCATACATATGCGCGATGACGGAGAATGACCCGCAGCGCGAGACGGCGGTGCTCTACCGGAATAACGACAGCGCCGTTGCGCTCATAGACTGGCTCGACAGGCGCGGCGTTCCGTTCAGGTGCCGCCGTGGGGAGAACTCTTTCTTTTTAAACCGCACAGTAAGCGGTGTCAGGGACATTATGACGCTCGCGCTCGAACCGGGGAACGCCGAGGCCTTCATGCGCGTGTACAGCAAGTTCAGCCTGCCGATAAGGCGCGAGACGGCGGAGCTTGCGGTGAGCCTGTATAACGCGGGCAAGGCGGGTTCTCTCATTGCGGCGCTGGAGAGTGCGTCGAAGGAGCAGCCGGACTGGCTCAGGGAACGCCTCGCGGAGCTGCACGATAACTTTATCGCGCTCAGGACTGATACCGCCCGCGAAGCGCTCGACCGTATACGCTATAAGATGGGCTACGGCGGGTATGTCCTCAAGGACAGCGGGGACAAGGAGCGGATGTATCTGCTTTCTATCCTTGCCGCGCGGGAAAAGAACACGGAGAGCTTCCTGCAAAGGCTGCGGGAGCTGGAGAATATTTCCACGGAAAACCGGACCGCGGACAGCAAGCTCATCCTCAGCACGATACACAGCAGCAAGGGACTCGAATATGACCGCGTCATCATTATCGACGCGCTGGACGGAATACTGCCGTCCGTGCCGTGCAGCGGCCGGCATGACGATGAGCAGCGCAAGACCCTTGAAGAGGAGCGGCGGCTGTTCTACGTCGCCGCGACCCGCGCAAAGAATGAGCTCATACTTATGACCTATCCGCGGCAGGGGACGAGCACCTTTATCGAGCAGTTCTTTGAAAAGCCGAAGCGGAGCCTCGGCGGCCTTACGCGCCCGAATGTGACGCAGAAGACGTTGTGGGCGGCGAAGGATTATTTCCCAGGCACGCAGGTGGAGCACAGCGTCTTCGGACAGGGGACGATCACCGAGGTAAAGGGTGAGCTTGCGACGGTTATATTCCGCAGCGGAGAGACGAAGAAACTAATGCTGCCGATCTGTATAGGAAATGGCCTTTTGAAATTGGTAAAAAAATAATTCCGCATCACGCGATGCGGAATTATTTTTTTACTTCAGCTCTTCCTGATATCTCGCGCGTTCGCCGCCGATGAAGCGCGGCCTTGTGCGCGCGCAGATCAGCACGGCCTCGCCGATCCTGTTAAGGCTCAGCCGCACCGGCACGGCGACATCCTTCAGGTGCATCCCGATAAGCGTCGCGCCGATGTCCATACCGGCCTTGGCCTTGATGTGCTCGACTGCGGCGGGCTGCTCCAGATGCTCCCACACGGTCGTTGCGAAGGAGCCGCCGGCATGCGCCCATGGGCGGACGTTCACGATATCGTAGCCGAACTTTTCGGCGGCCTCGGTCTCAAGGATGAGCGCGCGGTTGAGGTGCTCGCAGCACTGGGCGGCAAGGTATATGCCGCGCTCATGGAGCACCGGGTATATCCCGTCGAACACGGCCTGCGCGGCCTCCATGCTCGAGCCCTTGCCGATGCGCGCGCCGACGACCTCGCTCGACGAGCAGCCGACGACAAACAGATCACCGGCCTTGAGTCCTGCAACATCGAGCAGCTCCGTGACAGCCTGCTTTGCCTGAGCGGTGATTTCCTCGTACATTTTTGTGCTCCTTTCAGACGGACAGGCGGCGCACATAGGGGATGGCGTAAAGCGCCTTGTATGCCGCGATGCCGACGATTATACCAGCCGCGCCCTGAATGGCGTTGCCGGGGATGCTTGCCGCGGCAGCCATGCCGTAGCCGAGGATGAGGCTTTCATACGCAAAGTACCCGAGCACCATGACTACCTCGCCCGCGATAGCGGAGACGAGCATCGCGCCGGTCTTGCCGTGCAGCGCCTTGAGAATGAGCGCGGCGGTGAGTGCTGTGAGCCCCTTTATAACGAGCGTGCCGGGAGCGTAGAACGCATAGCCGAGCAGCAGATCCGCGAGCATCGAGCCGATACCGCCGGCTGCCATGCCGTAGACCGGCCCGAGGAAGAAGGCGCTCAGCAGAACGACGCAGTCGCCGAGGTTTATATACCCGTTCGTTGCGGGCATGGGGATATGGATAAGCATCGTTGCGGCGCAGGTCAGCGCGGCAAAGAGTGCGGCGAGAATAAGTCTGGTGAGTTTATCGTGTTTCATGTTGCACCTCCGTGGTTTTATGGTGGTAATATAGTCCATAAACTGGATATATTCAAGTATCAATTTAATGCAAAAATACAAGACCAGATGTGCGGCAAAAATGCCGGAGCTGCATCTTGCTTCCACTGCCAACTGATGGTAAAATAAATCATAATTGAAAAGAGCGCTTTGGCGCATAACAGATATGAGGTGAAGATAATGATAAAATTCGGTACCGGCGGCTGGCGAGCCATAATCGCCGATGAATTTACAAAGGAGAACATCCGTCTGCTGACGGCGGGGCTGTGCGGCCTGATGATAGAAGAAGGACACGCGGGCAAGGAGATATGCGTCGGCTATGACAGGCGCTTTCTGTCAAAGGAGTCCGCGCACTGGGCAGCCGAGGTGCTCGTCGGCTACGGGTTCAGGGTGTATATGATAAACCGTTCGTCGCCTACGCCGCTTATGATGTTCGTCGTCAAGACGCATAACATGCCATACGGCATGGCCGTTACGGCGAGCCACAACCCCGCAATATATAACGGCATCAAGGTGTTTACTGCCGGCGGGCGCGACGCGGACAAGACCGTGACGAATAAAATTGAAGAGCACATCGCGCGCCTTACGCCCGAGGCGGTCAAGAGCGTCGACTATGACACGGCGCTGGCCGAGGGGAAGATCACGGAAAAGAACCCCTCAAACGATTATATCGACAGCATCCTTGCCGCGATAGACGTTGAGGCGATAAAGAAGGCGCAGCTGCGCATCGCGCTCGACCCGATGTACGGCGTGAGCCAGACCTGCCTGAGCATGATACTCATGACCTGCCGCTGCGACCTTGAGATCATCCACGAGCGGCATGACACGCTCTTCGGCGGGAAGCTCCCCGCGCCGAATGAGGAGACGATGGGGCCACTCTCGGCGCTCGTGCTCGACCGCTACCGCTGCGACCTCGGCATCGCCACCGACGGCGACGCCGACCGTCTCGGCGTTATCGACGATGAGGGACACTTCGTCCACCCGAACAAGCTCCTTGTGCTGCTGTACTACTACCTTGTGAAATACCGCGGCTGGACAGGCCCGTGTGTTCGCAACAACTCCACGACGCATCTGCTCGACCGCGTAGCCGAGGGACTGGGGCAGAAGTGCTATGAGGTGCCGGTCGGCTTCAAGTGGGTCTCGGCGAAGATGGCGGAGACGGACGCGATAATCGGCGGCGAGTCCTCCGGCGGCCTTGCCGTGCGCGGGCATATCTCCGGCAAGGACGGCATATACGCTGCGGCGCTGCTGGTCGAAATGCTCGCCGTCACGGGAAAGAAGCTCTCGGAGCTCTACCGCGAGATATGCGGGCTTTACGGTGAGCTCGCCTATGCCGAGGAGTCCTTCACCATGACGAATGAGAGCAAGGCGGAGCTTCAGCACTTCCTGTTTGAAGAGCTGCGCAATCCGGACTTTGACGGCGTCGACCACATCAGCCGCGAGGACGGCTGCAAGGTCTATTTCAAGGACGGCAGCTGGGTAATTTGCCGCTTCTCCGGTACGGAGCCGCTGCTGCGCATGGCAGCCGAGGCCGAGACAAAGGAAAAGGCCGAGGGATATATCAATACCTGGAAAAAGTTCCTGAGCCTGTAAAACTGAAAAAATCAACCGGGGTCACTGTGTTCACAGCAGCCCCGGTTGATTTTTAGTTGTGCTGATAATAGGTGTCCATGGCGTAATTGCCGTTTGAGAGCTTGGTGTTCGTGATCTCATCGACGACGATGTTGCCGTCCGCGTCGATGACCTGACGGTGCGTCAGCGTCCGGTAGCCGGAGCCGACATCGTCCTCAAAGCCGTAGGTCTCATGCGTGAGCTTTATGGTGTAGCCGTCGCGGTCGGGGTAGGCGGGATCGATAAACTTGTCAAAGTCGTACACCCAGCTGTAGGAGCTATCAAACTCGACGGGCATATAATCGTCGTCCTCAAGTGTGCCCCATATCTCAAAGGTAAGTGTGCTCTCTTCGTTATTGAAGATACCGACAAGCTTGATGGGGTAATTGCGGCTGTTCCTGAACTTGAAGTCGATGGAGCGTCCGCCGCCTTCGGGGATCGTGACCGTCGCGTCGGTGCCCATCTGCATGTAGTTCACGGGGAAGTAGTGGCACTCGCGCTCGACGGTCTCGAGGAAAGAGAAGAGCGTCGCGGCGTACAGAGTGCTCGACACCTGGCATGCGCCGCCGCCGATCTCGTCCTTGACGTCGCCGTCAACATAGGCGGGAGCGGGCAGGAAGCCTGCCTCCTCAGTGCGCTGACCGACGACCTCATTATACGAGAACTCATCGCCGGGGTACATTATCATGCCGTCTATCTTCGAGGTCGCAAGCTCAAGATTGCTTCGGCGGTTCTCGCCGGAGTTGGGGAACTTGGTCGTCATCGTGCCGAGCAGGTCGCGGTAAAGCCTGCCGCGCAGCTCATCGCCCGTGACCTCCGGCCATACGATGTCAAGCGGTATCTTGACCTCGTCGCCGGGATCGGCGTCGTTCCAGAGCTTCTCGGCCTGACTGACGTCAAACTTGCAGCCGACTATCTCGTCCGTGACCTCGAACTTCCCATCATCGGAATAGTATGCGTCGACCGGGTCATGCTCGAGCTCCTTGTGTATCGCGTCAAAGTCCGGGGCGCTGAGCTCCTTGGCAAGCATCGTATAGCTGAGCTCCGTCTCGCCCTTTTCAAACGCGGCGATTATGGCTTCCCTGAAAGCGGCCTTGTCGAACTCTATCTGACCCCAGCCCTTTTTCATCGTCATCTCTGCGGCCTTGGCATCGACGGTGTATTCCTCCGTGCCCATATACTCGTTGACGGCAGCGATGCCCTCATTGATGCAGGAGTCGATATACTCATTTGAGATATTCTGGCTTTCAGCGTTGATGTCGACCGCGCCGACAAGCGCCTTGATGTAGGTGAAGAGGTTATCGATAATATTCACGCTGTGGCCGTAAGCATGCGCCGCGCTGACAGCATCGTCAACGGAGAGCACAGCGCCGGCCTTGACAGGGTCGACCTCGAAGCTCTGCCCGCCGAGCGTCGTCACCTTGAGCGGGGTGGACACGCGCGTCTCCCAGCCCTGATTTGTGAGCGCATCTCTCGTCTGCGCGGCGTCGAGCTTGCCGACGGCGATGCTGCCGACATAGACGTTGGGGAGGTTCGCGCTGCTCTGCGTGATCTCATAGCCCACGAAAACTCCGCCGCCGACGATAACAAGCAGCAGGACGAGAATCAGCCACAGCGCCGTGCTGCCGCCCTTTTTCCGCTTCTTTTTCTTCGCCTTGGGCGCGCGGTGCTCAGGCTCCGCGCCGCTGGCGTTGTCATATATATGCTGCTCTGCGGGTGAGTTGGTGTACTCGTCGTACCCGGCTTCGTCCATTTCAAATTCATCAGCTTTGCTGCGCATTTTCTTTCTGCTCATATGCTGCCTCTTCCCGACGTATCTTTTTCTTGAATGGTATTATACCATCAGTTTCGGCCTTCATCAAGTATATTATACGGCGGGAAGAAGCAAATCGGTTCAGCCTCTGCCGAGATCAAGATATCCTATTTCCTCGGAAAAGGGATATTCATACGGCGGCGTGTCGCTCTCGCGTATCTCAAGGTTCTCTGCGATCTCTTCAAGCGTCTCCATGCTGTCCGTGCCGCAGACCTTAACAAGATAGCCGTGCTCAGGATCGAACATGAAGATGTAGTTTACGGTCCCCCAGCTGCAGAAGTTTTTGCTTTCGGTATAGTCGGAGACTATTTCGGTTATCTCCCAGCCGTCCCAGTTCTCCTGCTTTACTATTTCCGTTTTGCCGTTGAGCACGCCCTTGGACTTGCCGGTGTTCACATTCGTGGCAGTGATAAGATACGGCATGATGTTCCCTTTGCCGTCATTGCAGAGGTAATCCGTCCACTCGCCCCTGTAAACTCTGTGAGTAGCGGCGGACGGCAGCCAATTGGCCTTGAACTCCGGGCGGTTATAGCTCTCGTCTGGACCCGTGAAGGTCAGCAGCAGACCGGCATCCGGGAAATACAACGTTTTGTCGTTCACTACCTCGCCGTTTTTGTTTATCTCGGTTATGTGCCCAGTGACTACTTCGTCCTGATCCTGAACGTCCTGCAAATTCATGTTGTAGCGCACTACCGCACACGCGGCCGAGCCGAAGAAAGCCGCTATCACCGCGGCGAGCAGCAGCGTGCGCACTCTCACACGGCGGCGTGTGGGCTGAACACCGATCTTTTTAAGCGTCCCGGCCTTTATGCGTGCGGCAAGCTCCGCATCGGCTGTGCCGAGCGTGACATTTTCCGGGCAGCAGCCGCTGCACAGCTCGGATATTTTAAGCTTCATTGCCGTACCCCCTCTCCTCAAGATAATATTTAAGTCTCTGCCGCCCGCGCGCAAGCTTCGTGCGTACGGTTGCGCCGTTCATGCCGAGCGCGGCGGCGATGTCCTCGGTCTTCTGATACAGGAAATAGTGCCGCTTGAATATCTCGCAGTCCGGTTCGCCGAGCGTGTCCACCGCTTCGCGCGCAAGCTCGCGCAGCTCCAGCGTCAGTATGCCCTCCTCCGGACTGCCGGCAGCGAGATCAATAATATCATCCTCAAGCGCGCTCTCAATGTGCTTTGATCGCAGCGCGCTCAGTGCCTTGTTGCGCACCACGACGGCGAGGTAACCCTTGAGCTTTCCCGGCTCGACGGAATCACGGTTATACCAGAGTGCGGCAAAGCAGTCGGACACGGCCTCTTCCACGTCCTCCGCCGGGAGCATCGGGCGCATCACGTTCGATGCGATGGCGTAGACATACGGCGTGTACAGATCTATGATCTCCGACAGCGCCGCCGTGCTCCCGCGCTTGAGCTGCCGCAGCAGCTTTGTTTCGTTCACACACGTCACCTCATTCCTCAGGCCAGATATGTATATTGAAGCGCAGGAGAAACTGTTCTCCCGGTATCCATACATGGTAAAGCCCGTCCATTTTATTGCTCAGTCCAAGAAGCTCCTCGGGTGTCGCTGTGACGATGGCGGTAAAAGCCCAGCTATCGCGTCCGTTGTCGATGCTCTTCGCTGACATTACCTCGGCCTGCACGCCATGTGCGGCAAAGGCCTTGGCGTCACGAAGAGCATATTCAAGGTCAAGCGCCTCGGACAGCGGAAGGTATTCCGACTCGTATGTGTCAATGGCCTCCTCCCAGCCATCAGCCTTTTGTACCCATTCGGGGTACTCCTCGGGCAGCTTTTTGAGGAGCTGTTCATCATCAAGCGTCTTTCTGAGCGCGTCGACGCTTTCGTATTCGGTGAGCGCGTCAGCTCCCAACACCTCCGACAGCGCCATCAGCGCCCGGTCATGGTTCTGAAGCGGGATGTTCCACTTGTCGAGCCGCTTGTCAGAATTAGAAAACGGCCATCCGTAGACCACAAACTTCACCGGCTGATCCTGCGGCTGCTGCGCGAGCCAGTCGAGACAGTCGGGCGCGGCGTTATTGCTGAAATAGAAATTGCCGCACTCATCGTACAGAGAGCGCAGAAAGTCCCGTGCGCTGTCGTAGACTTCCGGTTCATCCTCAATGATTTCCGGGGACACCGCAGCGTCAGCTTCGTGCGTCGACGGCGCTGCGGCACTGACCGGCTGCGCCGGTGCGCTGCCGCAGCCGCACAGCAGCAGCGCAAGGGCAAGCGCGATGATGGATACCCGTTTCATAGTAAGTACGCTCCTTTGTGTATTTTTCTTTCTGCTTATATAAACGCATCGGGAGCGGAAAATGTTTCATGGAATGGGAAAAAATTTGAAAAAAACTCCCGCTGTGATACACAGCGGGAGTAGACTATATTACGCGGCCTGTTCCATTTTGCCTATTTTGTGCTTCTTGACATAGCGGAAGTAGATCATATACGCAAGCGAGGTCAGACCCCAGGTGATGGGGTAGGCCACGGCGACGGTGGAGATATCGTTATGCAGCGGCACGATGGTGAATATCCACACAACGCGCGCGATGCAGATGCCGACGGCGGTGATGATAAACGGCACGAGCGTATCGCCGATGCCGCGCAGGCTGCCGCTGTACACCTCGACCGGGACATACAGCAGGTACCACGGCATGATGTAATAGATTATGCGCATGGCGAGCGCTATAACGTTCTGGTCGGTCGTGAAGATCACAAGGAGGTATTTGCCGAGCGTCAGGAACAGCGCACTTATCAGAACGGCAAAGACCGAGGTCATTATCATGCAGTCGCGTATGCTCTCGCGCACGCGCTGCATGCTGTTTGCGCCGAAATTCTGCCCGACGAAGGTCATGACCGCGAGGCCCATCGCGCTGAGCACCAGCCATGTAAAGGCGTCGACCTTGCCCATGGCGACCCATGCCGCGGCAGTGTCCGTACCGAAGCGGTTGATGGCTGTGAGGATTATCATGTTGGAGATAGAGTAGAGCACTGCCTGAAGCCCAGAGGGCAGGCCGATGTGCACGGTGCGGCGCATGATCCGCCAGTCCGTGCGCAGCTTGGAAAGCTCAAGCCTGACGCTCTCCTCGGTCTTCGACCGGGCGAGAAACCAGCATATCATCACTGCGCTCAGCATCTGCGAGAGCGCCGTCGCGATCGCTGCGCCCGCGACGCCCATTTTGAATGTGACGACGAACAGCAGGTCGAGCACCACATTTATAAGGCAGCAGGCAATGAGAAAATACAGCGGGTGCTTGGAATCACCGACCGCGCGCAGGATAGCGGAGCCCATGTTGTAGACCATCCCGGGGATCATCGCCATGTACACCCAGCGCATATACACGATGGAGTCGGCCATCGTGTCCTCAGGCGTTTCCATGATGCGCAGCAGCGCAGGCGCTGTGAGGATACCAACAACGGTCATTATGGCGCCGCACGCGATGGCGAGGATCATCGCCGTGTGTACAGAGCGCGAGGAGTCCTCCGCGTCACGCGCGCCGTAATACTGCGCGACGATGACGGCCGCGCCAGAGGTGACGCCGGTGAAGAAGCCGATAAGCAGGTTGAGTATCTGCGAGGACGAACCGCCGACCGCGGCCAGCGCCTCCTTGCCGACAAAGCGGCCGACAATGACCGCGTCAACAGTGTTGTAAAGCTGCTGGAAAAATGTGCCGAGGAGTACCGGGAGGAAGAACAGCATCAGCTGCTTCCATATAACACCCTCGGTGATCCCGTTATATTTTGAACTATTCATTTTTATCACCTATATTACACCAACAGTTTTGAAGATCATTGCCCACAGGAAAAGCGTTAGTGAGCACAGCGCGCTTGTCGCGACAACGGCGTTGCCCGCAAGCTTTGCGTCGCCGCCCATCTGCTGCGCCATTGTGAATGAGGCGATCGCTGTGGAGGAGGCAAAAGCTCCGAGGAGCGAAGCAAACTCCACGCCGCGGAAACCGATCATACATGCAAGCCCCAGCATGACTCCCGGGATGACGATAAGCCGGCCTATCACTATTGCAGACACGGTTTTGAGATCGTCCCGCAGGTCGCTGAACTCAAAGAAGCCGCCGAGCAGAAACAGCATGAGGGGAGAGGTCGCGTTTGCGAGCTGTGCGGCTGTGTGCTCAAGCCCGGAGGGGAGCCGCAGCTTCAGCAGCTGGAAGAGAATGCCGACGATCGTACCGGATATCATGGGGTTCTTGAGTATATCCAAGGCAAGGCCGAGCCTGCTTTTCTTCACGCCGCCGAAGTGTTCGAGCGTAATGACGGCAAGGATGTTATAGAGCGGGACAACGGTTGCCAGCAGTATGACGACGCAGCCGAAATCCGACCCGGCGGGCATGAGCTGCTGCGCCAGCGGCAGACCGATGATGACGAAGTTGCTGCGGTAGAGCGCCTGAATAATAACGCCGCGGCGCTCAGGTCGTCGCTCCGTCCGCTTTACTATCTGCATGCTGACAAACCATTCTGCCAGCACTCCGAGCAGCGCAAAGCACAGGAGCTTTACATTGAACGAGGCTGCAAGGTCGGATACATATATATTATAAAAGACCATGACCGGTATAAAATACCGGAAGATCAATCGGTTAAAGCGGAAAACATCCTCGCGCTTTATATCGCCCAATCGGCGCGCCATGTAGCCGAGAGCGATGATAATGAATATCGGAGCAACTGCGTTCAGGCATACGATAAAGTTTTCCAAAGCGTTCCCTCCGATTCTGAAGATTCGCGTTAAGAGCAAGTATACGAGCAAGATATGTAAAAAGCAATCCGGCAGCTCAAAAATCATCGAAATAGCCAAAACCGGCTCGAAACCGCTTCATAGAGTATACAACTTTATGGCGTGAAACGGGCAGAAAATCCGGCGTGAACCTGTAAGTCACGCCGGATTTAGCACTTTAATGTTGCAGATTAGTACAGACTTATTCGTCCTTGCTGCGCTTAGAGTCTATGCGCAGGTAGACGACCACGCCGACCAGAGCGGCCAGAGCGAGGAAGCCGACGATGCCGAAGAATATGAGCTGGGTATTATTGCCGCGGTCATAGCTGCCGTTGTCGGAGCTCGTGCGGGTGGGCGTCGCCGTCGGGGACGGGGTAGGAGTTGTCTCCGGTTCAAAGCTTACCTCAATAAGATCGGTATAGACAGGGTCACTCGTGACGCCCTCGCGGGTGTTCATCACGGCGACACAGTAGTACATCGTGCCCTCGGTCTGGGTCGGGGTATAGCTTGCTTCAGTCGCGCCGTCAATGGGGGTAGCCATGCCGCGGTTGTTGACGTTCGTGCTGTACCACTGATAGCTCAGCTCGCCGTTGTTGGGGGAGGTGGCCTGAACGGTCAGTGTGCAGGTCTCGCCCTTCTTGAGACGGGTGCTCTGAGGGGCAACGTTGATGTTCGGCGTCTTTGTGGTGAGGCCGTTGCTGCCGAGATCAGTTCCGCTGTTCTGGTCGCTGCTACCGTTGGTGGAATTATTCGTGTTGTTGTTCGTATTGTTATTGCTGTTATTATTGCTGCTGTTGTTGGCGCTGTTGTTGGCGCTATTGTTGGCGCTATTGTTATTATTCGTATTGTTATTCGTGGCTTTAACGGTTATGCGCGCGCCGTTGGAGTAGGAAGCACCGTTGGCGTTTTCGAACTTTGCCTCCACGCACCATTCATTGAGCGAGGAGGGAATATTGCTGAGCGTCAGGCGCTCGGTGCCGAGACCGTCAACGCTGAGTCCGGGGAAATAATCCGGGCCGTCGGCGGCGTTATATGTAACGGTCGTGTCCTTGCTGACGAGACGCCAGGTTATCTTCGTTGCGTCGTCCGCGCGGGCGACGAACTGCGCGCTGCCGCCGGGCTCGACTGTCTCACCCGTGGGGTGCTTTGTGATGTGCGGCGGGTTGCCGGTCGCGGGAGCCTTGGTAGGTGTCGTGCCGCCGGTGATGGAGAGGTTGATTATAAAGGAATAGGTGCCGTTCTCGGTGACGACATTGTAGCTGCTGGAATAGTTGCCGGCAGTGGTGGGCGTTCCGGCCATGTAGATGCCGTAATCGTCCCATGACAGGCTCAGCCCCGCGGGAAGGGAACCCGCGTATTTTTCATAGGACTTTATGACAAGGTTGCTGCTGAACACCTGGATGCTGCCGATGTCTGTACCGACTTCAAAGCTGTTGACATAGTCCGCGCCCGCACTCAGCCCCGGCAGGGCAAGCGCCACGCAGAGCATAAGCGTGAGCGAAAGCAGAAGCTTCATGGTTTTACTTTTCATCTTTTTCATTCTCCGTTTTCTTTTTGTCTTAAAAATATTATAGCACAGCGGTATTTTCCCTGCAAGCCGGGAAGCCACGATTTTGCACTCATTTTGCAATCTTAATATATTGACGCAGAAAAGCAAAATATGTTTCAGCTTTCTGCAGAGATTCTTTTTTGTAGACAATTACAATTCACTTTCGCGGCGCGGCATGATAAAATCGTCTGCGTCTGAAGGGAGTGGCTGCAATGAAGAATAAGACCCGTATGATGATCCTTGCGGCGCTGTTTGCGGCGCTTACTGCGGTCGGCGCATTTATCCGCTTTCCGCTCGGGACAATGTCGGTGACGCTGCAATTCATGTTCACTGCTATGGCCGGTGTGCTGCTCGGCGCGAAATGGGGCGCGGTGTCGCAGACTGTGTATGTCGTGCTCGGGCTTGTCGGGCTGCCGGTATTCACGATGGGCGGCGGTATCGGCTATGTCATGCAGCCGAGCTTCGGCTTCCTGCTGGGGCTCATACCCACGGCGTGGGTGATAGGCCGCCTGACCGAAAAGGAAAACGGGCACTGGCGCATTGCGCTTGCCTGCCTTGCGGGGCTTGCGGTGCTGTACCTGATCGGACTGCCGTATATGTACCTGATAATGAAGCTTTATCTGCACAAGTCCATCACCGTGTGGACGGCGGTAAAGGCCGGGATGCTGGTCTATCTGCCGGGCGACGCGATAAAAATAGCGCTGACCGTGCTGCTCTATAAGCCGCTGCGCAGAGCGATAAGAAAATGAAATCCGGCTTTCTGCCGGGTGAAATCTGACTGCGTCAGATGAAATCGCCGCCGATGGTGGCGGATATGGTGTCCCTGCGGGACGGATCAAAATTTAAGGCTCGCTGCAATTTGTTTGCGGCGAGCCTTGTGTGTTATTTCGGGGCGGGCTTATTCCTTATTCCCGGTTATGTAATAGTCGCAGTATTCTCCGTAATTATACTCAGACGGGAAGCTTTTGTCAATAGGCCTTCGTCATAATAAAAGCGTCTGTACCGCCGGGAGCGACGGTTCAGACGCTTTGTATATTTTATTGTTTGCTCACTTACCGGCGCGACGCTGGAAGAGCTTCACGAGCTCGACTATCGGTACCACGAGTATGGCGAGCCCGAGAGCGACAGCGTACTCGTTCCAGTCGACGGGCGTGAAGCCAAAGGCCGCGGCAATCGCCGGGACTTCAAGGACTATTGTCGTCAGCGCGAGCGCCGCGAGCATCGCGACCCAGAGAAGCTTGTTATGCCCGTGGAGCGTAAATATGCTCCTGCGCTGGGAGCGCATGTTGAAGCTATGGAGTATCTCGCACATGTTCATCGTGAGAAAGGCCATTGTCATTCCGTCGTCGGAGATGCCGTGCGGCCACGCAAAATGCCCGACCTCCATGCAATGGCCTATTATATATGACGCGAGTGTGATGACCGCGATCAGGACCCCCTGATATGCTATGTCGACTCCGAGACCTCCGGCAAAGATACCGTCTGAAGCCTTGCGCGGCGGGCGATCCATGATGTCCGGTTCGCCGCGTTCAAGGCCGAGGGCGAGCGCCGGGAAGCAGTCGGTTATCAGGTTTATGAACAGCAGGTGTACGGGGGTTAAGAGCGTGAAGCCCATGAGCGTTGCCACGAACACACCGACGACCTCGCTCATGTTGGAGGCCAGCAGGAACTGGATAGTCTTGCGGATGTTGTCATATATGCGCCGTCCCTCGCCGACCGCGTCAACGATGGTGGCAAAGTTATCGTCGGAGAGTACCATGTCTGCGACGTTCTTTGTGACGTCCGTGCCGGTGATCCCCATGCCGACGCCGATGTCCGCAGACTTTATCGACGGTGCGTCGTTCACGCCGTCGCCGGTCATGGCGGTTATCATGCCGCGGCGGCGCCACGAGGAGACGATGCGCACCTTGTGCTCGGGCTGAACACGGGCGTAGACGCTGTATTTATCGATGACCCTGTCAAGCTCATCGTCGCTGAGCCTGTTGAGCTCACGCCCCTCTATGGCCTGCGAAGCGTCGTCGATAATGCCGAGCTCACGCGCGATGGCGACGGCGGTGTCCTTGTGGTCGCCGGTTATCATGATCGGGCGGATACCGGCGCGGCGGCATTCGTCGATCGCGGCCTTGACCTCCGGACGGACAGGGTCGATCATGCCGGTCAGGCCGATGAAGCACAGTTCATGCTCTAAGTTAGCAGGGGAGCAGTCCTCGGGCAGCGCGTCCCATCGGCGCTCCGCTGCGGCGAGAACGCGCAGCGCGCGGTCAGCCATTGCGTGGTTCACGGAGAGTATTTCTTGACGCTTCTCATCGGTAAGCGGTAGGACTTCGCCGCTATCGAGATAGCTCGTGCAGCACTTGAGCACTTCGTCGGGCGCGCCCTTGGTGTACTGGATGTAGGAATCACCGCATTTATGGACGGTGGACATCATTTTGCGCATGGAGTCAAACGGAGCTTCGGCGACACGGGGCTGCTCGTTCTCAAACTCCGGTTTTATCTGCCCGTTTGCCGCGCCGAAGTTTACGAGTGCCGCCTCGGTCGGCTCGCCCTGCGCGCCGCCGGGGGAGTAGACTGCGTCGCAGCAGAGCGTCATCGCGGCAGCCAGCTTATCGACCGGCCCGTAATGCTCGATGACGGTCATCTTGTTCTGAGTCAGTGTGCCGGTCTTGTCTGAGCATATCACCTGAGTGCAGCCGAGAGTTTCGACGGCGGTCAGGCGGCGGATGACGGCATTGCGTTTGCTCATGTTCGTGACGCCGATAGACAGCACGACGGTGACGACTGTCGCAAGCCCTTCAGGTATAGCGGCTACGGCGAGGGACACGGCGACCATGAAGGTGCGCAGAACACTGTCAAGCGAAAAGTCGCCCGCGACTAAAAGATCGAACACGAAGATGAAAACGCATATTCCGAGGACGAGCTTTGAGAGCACGCCGCCGAGCTGACTCAGCTTGCGCTGAAGCGGCGTCTGCTCCTGCTCAGTCTGCGCGAGGACACCGGCGATCCTGCCCATCTCGGTGCCCATACCGGTGGCGGTGACGACCGCGCGGCCGCGCCCGTAGACGACGGTCGAGCCCATGTAGCACATGTTCCTGCGATCGCCGAGGGGAACGTCCCCGTCGAAGATGACTTCGACTGCCTTGTTGACCGGAACGCTCTCCCCAGTCAGCGCGGCCTCCTCAATTTTGAGCGAAGCGCTTTCCAGCAGACGGCCGTCAGCGGGGACGGCGTCACCGGCTTCGAGGACTACAACATCGCCCGGCACAAGGCGGCTGCTCTCAATGACCTTGAGCTCCCCGCCGCGCAGCACCTTGCACTTGGCGGCGGTCATGCTTTGCAGCGCTTCTATCGCGGCCTCAGCCTTGCTCTCCTGAATGACGCCGAGCACGGCGTTGAGCAGGACGACGACAAGGATTATGAACACCTCAGTGAAGCTCTCTCCGGATAGGGCGTTCGTGATCGCTGAAACGGCGGCGGCAGCAAGCAGAATCAGCAGCATCGGGTCTTTGAGCTGCTGGAAAAAGCGCTGGAGGACGGTCGTTTTCTTCGCCTCGGCAAGCTTGTTCTCGCCGTACCTTTCAAGGCGCTCCTCGGCCTGCTCTTCGCTCAGTCCGGAAGCGGAGCTTTCAAGCTCTGTGAGAATATCATCCTGTGTGCGCTGGTATAACTCGGACATGGACACATCTTCCTTTCATACCATGAAAATCATAAAAAACAAAAAACCCATGCGCAAGCTGTACAGCTTACGCATGAGTCTCATTCTTTACAGAGCAGCCCGGATGCCGCAGCATCGTTTTGACGGGTCTGCCTCGCCCCGCGGACGCGGTGCGGAATTACTCCCTCAGGCGAAATTCAGTGTAGCACATTATATTCTGTGATAATAGAAAAGTCAATATGCGGTCAGGCTAAGAAATTATAAAAATTTTGTGACCGCAATATTATTTTCGAATCGCAGCGGCGGAGCACAGAAAGTGATCTATTCAGCTCCGCCTTTTTTCTTCGCAGGGAAAGCGTCATAATAGAAGCCGAGGAATATACCGGCAATGAGGAAGAAAGCCAGCTCGCGGAAGTCAGTGGGCACACGGTCATCAGCGCAGTTTGTGAAGATCGCGGTTTCCATCATCCCGTAAATGAATATGCCTGAGAGCGGGAGCGTCAGGGTCTTGACAGCTGCCGTCACCCCGGGAAGCCTCGAAAAATACAGCCGTATCATCTTTATGACCAGCATGACCGAGAACGCAAGAACGAGCAGCAGACCGACCACGCCTGCGAGCATAAGCGTCTGCACAAGGTAATTGTGCATGTGGAAGTAAGGATAGTTCTGGTACTTGTGCGGGATGTCCATTATCTGGTGGCTGTATTTGCCGACGAGCAGGAGAGTGGGATCCTCCTTGATGGTGGGAATGATGCTGGCAAAAATGTTGCCGCGGTTAGACATATTGGAAACGCTCTCCTTAAGGTCGCGCGTGTCGCCGAATGCCTGCACCCTCCCGTCGCCTACATAAGGATCCGATATGCGCTCGACATCCGGGGCGATCCAGTCATAGACCGTCTGCGTGGCGGAGACGGTGAGGTCAAAGCTCTTGTAGACAAGCGGCATGGAGATCACCGCGAGGACGGCGATGAGCAAGGCTTTCACGGAATTGCTCTTCAGCTTTATGAGCTTTATCCCGCCGAGGATGACAAGCATCGCGGCGTTGACGCTCATTGCAAGCTTTATGCTGCGGCAGAATGCGAGCGCGACGGCGATATAGAAAACCAGCCACGCGAAAACGATGGGGATGCGCCAGAGCTTTCTGCGGCAGTTGAGAAACTCATATACCATGAGGCAGGATGCAATATAGAACCAGACAGCGGAGATGGTGCGGTTAGTTCCGAACGGAGCAATGAAGTAAAAAGCGGCATACATATAATATGATTCTATGCCGAAAGGAATGTTCTCTGGCGGGATATAGAAGTAAATGCCGAGAAAGCAGGCGGTTATCGCAAGGATCGCGACAATAAAATAGAAACCGCCGACGATGGCGATGACGATGTCAAAAAAGCGCCTGCGCTGTGTGGGGTCAAGCACAAGGCCGGTCGAAAGAACAGCAACGCAGAGAAAGGTCTTGAGGACAAGGTCAAACTCGTTTTCAAGATAATAGTCGGTATTGAGCAGACGGGTTACAAACAGCCATATAGCGTACCAGATGACAAGCTTTACCTCGACCGTGCCGCGAAGGCCGCATTTCCAGAAATATAGCGCGAGCGTCGCGATAATGGCGCACCTGCCATAGACGGAATAGAGCGCGCTCCAGTGCTCCGGCGCGGCGGGACTCACCATGAAAAATACCATCAGGGCAGCGGTCATGAACGCGTGGAACCGCGGCCAACTTTTTTCCCGGCTTTCTATTTTTATAAACTCCATTATCATTTACCCCACAAAATTCGTTCCGTGTATTTTATCATATGGGCAGAAATATTGCAAGATAAGTAAGCCAGACGGAAAACGCGCCCGTGTGCTATATGCACACGGGCGCATACATATTTACTTTGCTTCGACTATCGTTATGCGCCCGGCGCCGTAGGGCTCGGAGTAATCCTTGCCGACGCTGCCGCCGAGCTTATCGACAATGTAGCTTATAAGCACCTGATTGTCGAGCATCACACAGTCCTGCGTGAGCTTGCAGTCCTTGAACATCGTGTAGCCGTCGCCGCCGTTTTTCAGCAGATAATCATGGCAGGCGAGGGTGTAGGTCTGCTCCGGATCGAGCGCCTTGTCGCAGATCTTGACGTCCTTGACGCGGCGGTCACCATCAACGCTGAGGAACAGGCCGTCCTTATCGCGCTTGACCGTAGATTCGACATTCAGGTCTATCGTATAGCTCATGCCGGACACCTGCAAAAATCCGCCGCTCTCGCCGGGGAGCGCGGACGCGCCCAGCTCAAGCGCGTCGAGTATCTGCTGCCCCGTGCACTCGACCACGCACATGGAGTTGCCGAAGGGGTGCACCGCTATGATATCGCCGTAGGTTATGTCCCCGGCCTTGATGTCGCTGCGGATGCCGCCGCCGTTGACGATGGCGACGTCAGCACCGGACATGACCCTGTACGCATCGGCGCAGAGGTCGCCGAGGTTCGTCTCGGTCACGCGGATAAGGCGCTCCTCGGGATTCTTCGGGTCATATACGGCGAGGTCAACATCGGTGTGCGCGACGACCTCGTTCACGAGCCCGTCGAACTCCTCCTGAATATCCGCGATGTATTCACCTATGCCGTCGTCATTGAGAAGCTCAACATCGAACTTGCCGTCAGCGGATATCGTCAGGCAGCCGATGTTCTCAAGCTTCGTGCCGGTGGAGGAGAGAATGACCTCCTTGCCGTCCTTGTTCTTCACAAGCTCCTTTTCGATGACGGAGTGGGAGTGCCCGTCGAGCATGACGTCAATGCCGGTGGTGTTGTTTATGACATCAGAAGAAGTCCAAGGCTCGCAGTCCTTCTCTATCCCAAGGTGCGCCAGCGCTATGACATAGTCCGCACCCTCCTTGCGCGCTGCGTCGACCGCCGACTGGACTGCCGTGTACACGAGTTCGCCCGTCTCATCCTGACAGAAGGAGAATATCCATTCGCCCTTCTCATTCTGGAAGTACGCGGGAGTTGAAGAGGTTATGGTCTTGGGAGTCGTGACGCCGACGAAGGCGATCTTCACGCCGTGGACGTTCTGCATCGAGTATGCGTCGAGCACGGTCTCGCCGTTCTTGTCCATGAAGTTCGCGCTGACGTAGGGGAAGTCGGCAAGGCGGTTGAGCTTCTTGAACTGCTCCATGCCGTAGTCAAACTCATGGTTGCCGATCGTGGCCACGTCGTAGCCCAGCTCATTCATTATCTTGATGATGTATTCGCCCTTGGAGAGCGTGCCTATCGCGTCGCCCTGGACGGCATCGCCTACGTCGACGAGCAGCACATCCTTGCCCTGTGCTTCCAGCGTCTCTTTTGCGAGCGCGACGGACTGGTAGCCGAGGTTCTTATCAACGGCGCAGTGGACGTCGTTGGTGAATAATACCGCAATTTCCTTGCCGCTGTTTTTCGAGGTGTCCGCGTAGGCCGAGGCTGGTACGAGCGCGAGGACCATCAGCAGCGTGAGCAGCAGCGCAAAAAATTTTCTGTTCATCTTTTTGCCTCCTTAATCATTTATCAGCCGGATCGCTGAAGCTGCTTACACTCTACCATAGCGCCGCGGAAATTTCAATGACATAGAAGAGCGCTTGCTGTCGGGAAATATTGAAGAGTATCTGTTTCAAAAAAAGCCGATTAAACTTTACATTTTGCGCGTCAGCGGATATAATATACTACATATTGCCAATTATATAAGGATGAGAAATATGCCGGATTACAGAAAAGAGATAGAACGCCGCAGGACGTTCGCGATAATATCCCACCCGGACGCGGGTAAAACAACGCTTACCGAGAAGCTGCTGCTTTACGGCGGGGCGATACAGATGGCAGGCTCTGTCAAGGGCAAGGCCACGGCGCGCCATGCCGTCTCCGACTGGATGGAGCTTGAGAAGCAGCGCGGTATCTCCATCACCTCCTCGGTCATGCAGTTTGAGTACGAGGGTTACTGCATCAACATCCTTGACACCCCCGGCCATCAGGACTTCTCTGAGGACACCTACCGTACCCTCATGGCAGCGGACTCCGCCGTCATGGTCATTGACGCTGCAAAGGGCATCGAGCCGCAGACGCGCAAGCTTTTTAAGATATGCGCCATGCGCCATGTCCCTATCTTTACCTTTATAAATAAGCTCGACCGCGAAGCGCGCAGCCCCTATGAGCTTATGGAGGAGCTGGAGAACGAGTTCAGGATCGGCACCTATCCCATGAACTGGCCCATCGGCTGCGGCCGTGAGTTCAAGGGCGTGTACGACCGCGAGAAGAAGGAGATACTTGCCTTCAATGAGTTCCATCGCGGTCAGGATAAGATCAAGGCCATCGAGTGCCGCCTCGACGAGACGGAGAAGCTCGACTCCCTCATCGGCGCAAAGCTGCGCCAGACGCTGTCTGACGATATAGAGCTGCTCGACGGCGCGGGCTATGACTTCGATATCGACGAAGTCCGCGCAGGCCGCCTCAGCCCCGTGTTCTTCGGCTCGGCTCTCAATAACTTCGGCGTTGAGCCGTTCCTGGAGAGCTTCCTTAAAATGACCATGCCGCCCCTGCCGAGAAAGTCGGGGGATGATATCGTTGAGCCGACGGACAGCCGCTTCTCCGCCTTCGTGTTCAAGATACAGGCGAACATGAACAAGGCGCACCGCGACCGTATCGCCTTCATGCGCATCTGCTCCGGCCGCTTCCAGCGCGATAAGGAGTATTACCACGTGCAGGGCGGCAAGACGCTGCGCCTTGCGCAGCCGCAGCAGCTCATGGCGCAGGAGCGCGCGATAATCGACGAGGCCTACGCCGGGGACATCATCGGCGTGTTCGACCCCGGCATCTTCTCCATCGGCGACACTATATGCGAAACCGGCATGGGCGTGAAATTCGAGGGCATCCCGACCTTCGCGCCGGAGCACTTCGCCTCCGTCGAGCGTATCGACACCATGAAGCGCAAGCAGTTTGAAAAGGGCATCACGCAGATCGCGCAGGAGGGCGCGATACAGATCTTCCACGAGCCGTATACCGGTGTTGAGGAGGTCATCGTCGGCGTCGTCGGTGTGCTGCAGTTCGAGGTACTTGAGTACCGCCTCAAGACCGAGTACGGCGTGGATATCCGCCGCCGCTCAATGCCGTATGAGTTTGTCCGCTGGATTGAGAACGAGGATATCAACATCGCAAACCTCAACCTCACGAGCGACACCAAATGGGTGCAGGACTTCAAGGGAAACAACCTCCTGCTCTTCACCTCCGAATGGTGCATCAATTGGGCATTGCAGAAGAACGAAGGCCTGAGCCTGAGAGAATTTAACAGAGACTGAAGGAGCGACGAACATGGACGAGAAAAAGCTTGTCATTGACATTTTCAGAACCAAAACAGCCGACGATTTCACCAAGGCAATTGCCGACCCCGACGGTAAGCTTGAGACCGGCAGCGCCGCGGCGGATGCGGCGGCAATCGCGGCGGCGCTCGTCTGCCGCGCGGCGAAGCTCACGGCAAAGACCGTCGAGAATAATGACCGCATCGACTACATTGCCCGCAACAGTGACATTATCCGCAGTTACATGGTGCACCTCATTGACGAGGATGTGAAGTGCCGCGGACCGCTGCGTATGGCAAAGAAAGAGGGCGACGCGCGCAAGATCGAAGCCTGCCGCCAGACGTCTCTGAGCATATGCACCGAGATCATCAACATGATGAGCCAGCTCATCGACATGGCGAAGGAGCTCTCCGCCGTCTGCCCGGCGGACGCGCTGTGCTACGCCGCCGAGGGCGTGGAGCTTGCCCTTACCGCGGTGAAGATCACGCGGATGTACATCGTCTCCGTCGCGGCCCAGTCCCCGGATGAGACCTACCGCTACGTGACGCGCCGCGAGAACGAGCTTACGCTCGAAGCCTGCTCCGCCGCGGCAGCCGAGGTCACCGCAAAGGCCGAGGAGAGTTTGCAGACAGTACATGATTAAGCTGTCATAATTTGCTATAATGAGTCAAAGGAGCGGTGGAGACATGGAAGATAAAATAGCCCTGCTGCATGACATGGTCGCGCAGAGCGATAATATCGTTTTCTTCGGCGGCGCAGGCGTCAGCACCGAGAGTGGCATACCCGATTTCAGGAGCGTCGACGGCCTGTATAACCAGAAGTGGAAGTACCCGCCCGAGACTATTCTGAGCCGCAGCTTCTTTGACCGGAACCCCGAGGAGTATTACCGCTTCCACCGGGATAAGCTCGTTATCGACGGCGTGAAGCCGAACCGTGTCCATCTCCGCCTTGCCGAGCTTGAGCGCGAGGGGAAGCTGCGCGCGGTCATCACGCAGAACATCGACGGGCTGCATCAGGCCGCCGGGAGCAAAAACGTTCTTGAGCTGCACGGCAGCATCCTGCGCGCATACTGCTCCCGCTGCCGCAAGCCATACCCTGCGGACGTAATCAACAAAGGCACGGGTGTGCCGCGCTGTGACTGCGGCGGCGTTATCCGCCCGGATATCGTCCTCTATGAGGAGCAGCTCGATGAGGTCGTTCTGCGCAAGTCCATCGACTATATCCGCAATGCGGATGTGCTCATCGTCGGCGGCACGTCTCTGAACGTCTACCCCGCGGCGGGGCTCATCAATTATTACCGCGGCAATAAGCTTGTGCTCGTCAACCTGAGTGCAACGCCTTATGACGACGAAGCCGACCTTGTTATACATGAGAAGCTCGGCGAAGTGTTCAGCCGCGTCTGAGGGAAAGAAATGGGTAAAGGAAAGCTTATCGTTCTCGAAGGCATCGACGGCAGCGGCAAATCCACGCAGTACCGCCGCCTGTGCCAGAGAATGGAAAATGACAAAATAGACTATAATCATATCGTGTTCCCGCGCTACGATAAGGAGAGCAGCGCGCTGCTGCGCCTGTACCTCGGCGGAGCCTTCGGTACCGATCCAGGGGACGTCAACGCCTATACCGCGTCGACCTTTTATGCTGTCGACCGCTTCGCCTCCTACCGTGACGATTGGGGCAAGATATACGAAAACGGCGGGCTCATCCTGTCCGATCGGTACACGACCTCCAACGCCGTGCATCAGGGCTGCAAGCTCCCGGATGATGAGCTTCCGGATTTCTTCAACTGGCTTGCAGATCTTGAATATGTAAAGATGGGGCTGCCGCGCCCCGACCTCGTCATTTACCTTGATGTGGATATAGAGACCGCTACCCGCCGCATGCGTCGGCGCGAGGCCAGGAACAACACTCAGGCGGACATACACGAGAAAGACACCGCCTATCTTGAGCGCTGTCTGCGCACCGCGGGCATGGCAGCCGAACACTACGGCTGGGTTCGCATCCCGTATATGAAGGACGGGGTCGAGCGCGACGCGGACGAGAAGAACGCCGAGATATACTCGGTCGTATTAAAGGCATTGGGAAAGTAATCAGGAAATAATAAAAGGGGGCATCAGCCCCCTTGTGAGTGCGTGCTCTCAGCAGCCGCAGCCGCAGCTGTTGTTATTGCTGCATCCGCAGTCATTATTGCAGCCGCAGCCGCAGCCGCAGCCGTTCCCGCCGCAGCCGAAGAGTATGATGATAAGGATAATGAGCCAGAGGCCGCTGTTGTTACAACCATTGCAGAACATAGTTGATCCCTTTCTCCGCACTTGAAATATGTCCGTTCTGCCGGGTAGTGCGGGTTTCCGGCAGTCAGCCGTCTGTATGTGTGCCGTGCGGCGCGGCTCTTAACCGCATCGCTCGTGCCATAATATGCGCCCTGCCCGCAGGGTGCTACTGCTCGGAACTAAATCAGCGCATACTTAAGAGGAGATTACCATGTCCGACGATATCGAAAGAATCAACGAGATATTCCGCATCCATGATGAGCAGATAAGCAGCACGGACGCGGCGGCGGAGCCCGCCCCGGCGTCGAAGAGCGCCAAGGGGAAAAGCGCCGGCGCGAAGTCCGGCTCTAAAAATAAAGAGGACCCGATAAAGAAGGTCGACCGTTTCCTTACCGATTCTGACGGCAAGGAGCAGCGCAATTATACGGGCGATGCCGAGTCCGAGCGGGACTACCGTCCCGTGCGCCAGAGCCACGAATACCGCAGCGGCTGCCTCGGCGGGCTCATGTATTTCGGCTTCATCGTGTGCATCAGCATCGTCCTTGCCTGCATGGCATGGATGGCGGCAAGCGATATGCTCGCTCTCAACAAGGAGGAGTTTGAAGCCGTCGTCACCCTGCCGAGCACGATCTTCCAGTCCGAGACCGTCGATAAGCTGGACGATAACGGCAATAAGGTCGGCACCAAGCGTGAGACCCATGCCAATATTGAGTATGTCGCCAATACCCTGAAGGATGCGGGACTCATCCAGTATAAATGGCTATTTGAGACCTACTGCAAATTCACCCATGCCGATACCAAGGTCAGCCCCGGCGAATATAAGCTGCGCTCGACCTTTGACTATCACGCACTTGTGGCCAATATGCGTGCGGGTTCGACTTCTGCCGCAACTGTCAAGGTCACGATCCCCGAGGGCTTTACCATGCACCAGATATTCCTGCGCCTTGAGGAGAACGGCGTCGCGGATTATAACGACCTGATGGACGCCGCGGAGAACGAAGTCTTTAATTACAGCTTCCTTGAGGGCACCGAAAGCCTCGGCGCGTACAGGCTCGAGGGATACCTCTTCCCGGATACCTATGAGTTCTATGTCGGTATGCAGGCGTCGAGCGCCATCAACAAGATGCTCGATAACTTCAACCGCAAGATAACCGAGGATATGCAGGCGCGTCTCGATGAGCTCGGCATGAGCCTTGGCGAGATCGTCAACGCCGCCTCGCTTATCGAGAAAGAGGCCGCGAACGATTCCGAGCGCCCTGTCATTGCCTCCGTCATTTATAACCGCCTCAACTATGACATGCCCCTCGGCATAGACGCCGCTGTGCTCTATCCGTACCCCGAGCATGAAGGCGCGCCGACGGCGGAAATGCTTGCCAAGGACGATCCTTATAACACCCGTATAAAGCTCGGCCTGCCGCCAACGCCTATCAGTAACCCCGGCATTGCCTCCATCAATGCCGCGCTCTGGCCGGATGCGACGGATTACTTCTACTATGCTCTCGACACCGCCACCGGAACGCACCAGTTCTTCACCAACGAGACGGACTTCAATAACTTTGTTGCGACGCAGAATTATGAATGATAAACTCGAGCTCCTTTCCCCGGCGGGGGATATGGAGCGGCTTGAAATGGCTCTCTGCTACGGCGCGGATGCCGTGTACCTCGCGGGCACCGAGTTCGGCATGAGAGCCTCCGCCGGGAATTTTGACAGCGATCAGCTCCAAAAGGCTGTCGCGCTTGCGCACTCGATGGGACGTCGTGTGTACGTCACCTGCAACACCCTCCCGCGTGAGGACGAACTCAAGCGCCTGCCGGAGTATCTGGAGATGCTCGACGCTTCGGGCGTCGACGCGGTCATCGTTGCCGACATGGGCGTCATCGCCATGGCGAAGAAATACGCCCCGCGCGTGAAGCTGCATGTCAGCACGCAGTTCGGCGTTATAAACAGCGCCGCGGCGAACGCGCTCTATGACCTCGGGGCGGACACCGTCGTGCTCGCGCGCGAGACTCCGCTTGAGGATATCCGCAAGATACGCGCAAACACCCCGAAGGAGCTGCGGCTTGAAGCCTTTGTCCACGGGGCGATGTGCGTGTCTTTCTCCGGGCGCTGCCTGCTGTCGAATTATTTGACCGGCAGGGACGCAAACCGCGGCCAGTGCGCCCAGCCCTGCCGCTGGAAGTATCACCTCGTCGAGGAAAAGCGCCCCGGTGAGTATTTCGAGATCACCGAGGACGGCGGAACGTATATCCTGAACTCCCGCGACATGAACATGATCGAGCACCTGCCCGAGCTTATCGACGCCGGTGTCACGAGCTTCAAGATAGAGGGGCGCATGAAGTCCGCCTACTATGCCGCCGTCGTCACGAATGCCTACCGCCACGCGATAGACGATGCTCTGGCCGGACGGCCGCTCGATCCGCTATGGATAGAAGAGACGGAGAAGGTGAGCCACCGCCCGTATACCACCGGCTTTTATTACGGCTACCCCGGCCAGCACTACGCCGAGGCGAGCTACACCACCGGCGCGGACGTCGCCGCCGTGGTCGAAAGCTGTGATGATAACGGGGAAGCGGTGCTTTACCAGCGCAATAAATTCTCCCTCGGCGATGAGCTTGAGCTGCTCACGCCGGATGGTGCGCCCGTGAAATTTACCCCCGAGCACATGTATAACGCTGACGGTGAGGAGATAAACGACACGCGCCACGCCATGATGGAGATACATATGCGCCTGCCGAAGTACGCTCCGCGCCTGTCGATAGTCAGAAAATGCCGCTGAACACTTGACAAATCCGGTGCTTATGGTAAAATCACAAAAGTTATATGTGTAATTTGGCTGTGACGAAGAGAGTCAGCCGAGGACATTGCAGAGAGGAGCCGTTCGCTGCGAGGCTCTATGTCCGGAGTTGACAGCCGCTTCTGAGCCCTCCCGGGATGACCGGGACGTTTGCCCGCGTTAAGGGCGCACAAGATGCCGGAGCTTTCCGGCAATCAGGGTGGTACCGCGATCTGACCTTCGCCCCTGTACAGGGACGGAGGTATATTTTTTATGTGAGGGGTTGATGGTTTTTATATGAACTGTCTGCGCTGCGGCGCCGGTATGGAGGACTTGGGCTGCGAGGATATCCAGCTCGGCCAGTACGGCTTCTTTACCGGTCACCTGTCAAATATGCTTTCCGGTTCCCTCAGCGTGAGGATACTCCGCTGTCCGAACTGTAAAAAGATAGAGCTTTTCTCTGCCGACGAGGAGGAAGAAAGCTTCTCCGAGAGAATGAAAAACAATAATATGGAGGATAAATGAAATGGAAAAATTCGGCCTTAACCAACTGCGTGAAATGTTCCTGAGCTTTTTTGAGTCCAAGGGTCATCTCCGTCTGCCCAGCTTCTCCCTCATCCCGCAGAATGACGCAAGCCTTCTGCTCATCAACTCCGGCATGGCACCCATGAAGCCCTATTTCAAGGGCGAGCAGGAGCCGCCGCGCCGCCGCGTCTGCACCTGCCAGAAGTGCATCCGTACCGGCGATATCGAGAACATCGGCAAGACCGCCCGCCACGGCACTTATTTTGAAATGCTCGGCAACTTCTCTTTCGGCGATTACTTCAAGCATGAAGCCATCGCATGGAGCTGGGAGTTCCTGACTTCACCCGACTGGGTCGGCATCGATCCCGACCGTCTCTATCCCTCCATCTACGTTGATGACGATGAGGCTTTTGAGATCTGGAACAAGGAGATCGGCATCCCCGCCGAGCGTATCTTCCGCTTCGGCAAGGAGGATAACTTCTGGGAGCACGGCGCAGGTCCCTGCGGCCCCTGCTCTGAGATATACTATGACCGCGGCCCCGAGTACGGCTGCGGCAAGCCCGGCTGCACCGTCGGCTGTGACTGCGACCGTTACATGGAAGTCTGGAACAACGTCTTCTCCCAGTTTGATAATGACGGCGAGGGTCACTATACCGAGCTCAAGCAGAAGAATATCGACACCGGCATGGGTCTTGAGCGTCTGGCAGTCGTCTGCCAGGGCGTTGACTCCCTCTTTGATGTCGATACCGTTATGAACATCACCCATAAGGTCAGCGAGCTGACCGGTGCTTACTACGGCAAGAGCCATAAGATGGACGTCTCCCTGCGTGTCATCACCGACCATATCAGAAGCGCCACCTTTATGATCTGCGACGGCGTCCTGCCCTCCAACGAGGGCCGCGGCTATGTCCTGCGCCGTCTGCTCCGCCGCGCTGCGCGCCACGGCAAGCTCCTTGGCGTCAATGAGCCGCTCCTTTACAAGGTCATCGATACCGTCATCCATGAGAACGAGTGCCAGTACCCGGAGCTTCGCGAGAAGCAGGCGTACATCACCCGCGTCATCAAGACCGAGGAGGAGAACTTTGCCCGCACTATCGACGCCGGTATGGCTATCTTCTCTGATCTTCTTGCTGAGCACAAGGCAAAGGGCGAGACCGTTTTCTCCGGTGCCGACGCTTTCAAGCTCTATGACACCTATGGCTTCCCGCTTGACCTGACGATAGAGATGTGCTCCGATGAGGGCATGACCGTCGATGAGGACGCTTTCAAGACTCTTATGGAGGAGCAGCGCGTCAGAGCGAGAAAGGCGAGAGAAGCTCTCGGTGATCTTGGCTGGACGGGCATAAACTTCGGTCAGGAAATGCCGGAGACTCAGTTCGTCGGCTATGACCAGAAAGAGACCGATGCGGAGATACTCGCCATCGTCTCCGAGGACGAGATGCAGCAGGAGGTCGCCTCCGGTGCCGAAGCAATAATCGTTCTCGATAAGACTGTCATGTACGCCGAGATGGGCGGCCAGGTCGCCGACCACGGCAAGATCGTCTGCGGCGACTGCGTGTTTGAGGTCAACAACGTCCAGAAAAACAAGGGCGGCAAGTTCATGCACTACGGCATGGTCAAATCGGGTCATTTTGCGGTCGGTGACCATGTCACCGCGAGCTATTGCGAGGAGCGCCGCCGCGCCATCCGCCGCGCCCACAGCGCGACCCATCTGCTCCAGGCGGCTCTGGTGCAGGTGCTCGGCGACCATGTCCATCAGGCGGGCTCCCTTGTCGAGCCTGACCGCCTGCGCTTTGACTTCACGCATTTCTCCGCTCTCACCGCGGAGGAGATCGGCAAGGTCACGGCTCTCATGGCCGATATGATTCTTGACGGCGCTGATATTGAGACCAAGGTCATGCCCTATGACGAGGCCAAGAAGCTCGGCGCGACCGCGCTCTTCGGCGAAAAGTACGGCGATACCGTCAGAGTCGTGAAGATGGGCGACTATTCCATGGAGTTCTGCGGCGGCACTCACCTTGACAATACCGCCAAGGTCGGTATGTTTACCATCATTTCCGAGGGCTCTGTTGCTTCCGGTGTGCGCCGCATCGAGGCCATCACCGGCAAGGAGGTCATCGAGCGCTATGCCGCAATGTCCGGCATGCTCAGCCGCGTCGCGGATAAGCTCAAGACCAGACCCGTCGAGATCATGGCCAAGGTGGAGAACAACCTAAGCGAGATCCACGACCTGAAGCAGAAGCTCGATAAGATGAAGGATCAGCTCATGTCCGGTGAGGCGGAGCGCATGCTCTACGGCGCAAAGGACATCAAGGGCCTCAAGGTCATCACCATCACGAACGGCCCGGTCAACGCTGCCGATATCCGCAAGATGGGCGACCAGCTCAAGGATCGTTTCCCGAACATCGTCGCAGTCCTCGCGGCGACCGCTGAGGACAAGGCGACCATGCTTGCCGTCTGCGGCAAGAACGCCGTTGCCCGCGGTATCAAGGCCGGCGACCTTATAAAGAACATCACCAAGATCTGCGGCGGCTCCGGAGGCGGCAAGCCCGATTCCGCAATGGGTGGCTGCAAGGAGATCCTCAAGCTTGACGACGCCATGGCGGCTGTCGACGATTTCGTCAATGCAAACGCCAAGGACTGATTAAATTTCAAAAAGGAGATATTGAAATGGACGATTGCCTGTTCTGCAAGATAATTGCCGGGGATATCCCCAGTACAAAGGTCTATGAGGATGAGTATGTCTATGCTTTCCGTGACATCAATCCTCAGGCTCCGGTGCACATCCTCGTTGTTCCCAAGGCTCATATCGCCTGCGCCGACGAGATAACAGCGGAGAACAGCGTGTGGGTCGCGCGCTGCTTTGAAGCCATCGCCAAGATCGCCAAGGCGGAAGGCCTCGGCAGCGGCTACCGCGTCATCAACAACTGCGGCGCGGACGGCGGCCAGACCGTCATGCACCTGCACTTCCACATCCTCGGCGGAGAGAAGTTCAGCGATAAGATGATTTGATTCTGAATACCGCGGAGACATTTTGCCTCCGCGGTATTTTGCTATGGAGGCGGCAATGAGGAAGCTTGCGACGGCGGCGACTGCCTTTTGCGCGGCGATATTTGCGGCAAATTACATATTGCCCCTTGGCCGGCTGACCACCCTTGCCGTTATCGCGGCGGTGCTCGGTGCGGCTCTTGCCGCGTCGCGTAAAATGCGGCTGCGTCAGGCGGCGCTCGCCCTTGTGTTTCTGGCGCTTGGACTGTTTTATTACTCTGCCTATAATGAACGCACTGCGGCACAGGCGCAGCTCCATTCGGGTGAAACTGCTGTGGTCGGCGGCCACGTGCTGACCTACCCTATAAATTACGGTTCCTATTGCCGCACTGAGATAAAGCTTGACTGTGAAGGACTCCCCAAGCTCAAGGCGATAGTCTATGCCGATGAGGAACTTATGGACGCAAAGCCCGGAGACTTTATCCACTTCACCGGTAGGCTCAGCGCTGCCGACACTCTTTTCGGCGAGAGCTATGACAATTACCACGCCAAAGGTATCTTCTTCAAGATAAGCGCTAAAAGCGCCGTAAGCATTGAAAACGCAGACTTTGACCTTCGCAGCATTCCTGTCAAGCTGAGCCGCTTACTGAACGAAAGGGTGGAGAAAATTTTCCCGGCGGACACGGCAGTGTTCATGAAATCCCTGATGCTCGGCGATAAGTCGGACTTCTATAATGACGATGCGCTCTACTGCACAATGTCGCGCGCCGGGTTCATGCACATCGTTGCGGTGTCCGGGATGCACGTTTCGTTCCTTGTCGGGCTGCTGCAATTCATCCTTGGCAGGGGAAGAAGGAGCGCTGTTATCTGCATCGCACTGGTGTGGCTTTTTGTGCTGGTGACAGGTGCAAGCCCATCGGCGGTGAGGGCGGGCTTCATGCAGTCGATGCTGCTGATGGCGCCGGTACTGCGCCGTGAAAACGACGCGGTAACCTCGCTTTCGGCTATCCTTGCGCTTATCCTGCTTTCAAATCCATATGCCGCGGCGAGCATCAGTCTCCAGTTGAGCTTCGGCGCGATGGCCGGGATAATATGCTTTTCCGGGAAGCTCTTCGAGGCGGCGATGAATAAGCTTCCGGAGCGCATGAAGTGCCGGCCGGTGAGATATGTGCTCGCTTCGGTGACGATGTCCGCCGGGGTGACGGTGTTTACCCTGCCGGTCACGGCGCTGCACTTCGGATATGTATCGCTGCTGTCATTTCTGACGAACGTTCTGGGACTGTGGGCGGTGTCGCTCTGCTTCGGCGGGGGCTGGCTGTCCTGCGCGCTGTCGGTCGTGCCGGTGCTGGGCAAAGCCGCGGCGTGGCTGTGCTCATGGCTTGCAAGGTACATCGTGCTCGTCGCAAAGCTCATATCGGACGTGCCTTTTGCGGTGCTCTACATGGGCAGCACGGGTGCGGAGGCATGGATGATTGGCAGCTATGTGCTGGTATTTACCGCCTGCATGATAAGAAAGCGCCGCGCCCTCTGGGTGAGCGCGGCAGGTATCATCTCGGTATCAGCACTGGCGGCGCTGCTTATTGCGAACCGGCAGTTTTACAGGAACACCGACACGGTAAGCGTGCTGGACGTCGGTCAGGGGCAGTGCATCACGGCCTTTGCCGGAGACGCAACGGTGATGATAGACTGCGGCAACACCTATAACCTCTCCGACGCGGGCGACCTCGCGGCGGCTTATCTGCACAGCTGCGGCAGGGACAGGATAGACCTGCTGGTGCTTACGCATCTGCATGAGGATCACGCCGACGGTGTGCCGCGGCTGATGGAAATGTACGATATCGAAACGCTGATAATGCCTGAGGAGCGCGGAGATGCGCTATATGAGGAGATAGTTGCCAGCACTGCAAAACACGGGACGGAGGTCATCACCGCAAAGGGCGACATGACGGTCATGTGCGGCGAAATAGGCATGGAGATTTACGCATACTTAAACGGCGGGGAGAATGAACGGTGCTTAATGTCAAGACTCACCATCGGCAGCTATGATGTGCTCATCACGGCGGATGCACCGGAGAAGCTTGAGAAAAGGCTCGTGAATGAGCATGAAACCGACGAGATAGAGACGCTCATCGTCGGGCACCATGGATCGAAGTATTCAAGCGGGGAGGAGCTTCTCGGCGCGGTGGACGGCTCACTTGCCGTCATAAGCGTGGGCTACAACAGCTACGGCCAGCCCGCGCAGGAAACACTTGAACGTCTGGCGGCTTACGGGTATAATGTCCTCAGAACCGATGAGGACGGAACGATAGAGATACGGATAGGACAGGATAATGGCTAAGAAACGCGGCAAAGACGAGGAAAAACTGAATTATTCCGCGGCGGTGCGGGAACTCAAGGCGGACGGCCCGAAGCGGCTGTACCTGCTCTGGGGGCCGGAGGACTACCTGCGCGAGCAGTATCTTACGCAGCTGAAAAAAATCTGCCTGCCCGAGGGGGAGGACGACTTCAGCTATAAGCGCATGGACGGCCCGGGGCTTGACCCGATACGGCTGCGCGAGGCGCTGGACGCGATACCGTTTATGAGCGAGCGCAGCTTTGTGGAGCTGCGCAATGTCGATATCAACAAGCTTGCGAATGCCGACGAGTGCATGAAGCTGCTGGAGGATATACCGGATTACTGCACGGTGGCCTTCGTGCAGAGCGCGCAGTTTGAACCGGACGGGCGGCTGATATTCGTCAAGGCGCTGCGCGGCGAGGCGAAGGAGCTGAAGTTTACGCAGCAGTCACAGGGGATGCTGACGGACTGGATAGTCCGCCGCTTTGCTGCTGCCGGGAAGAGCATTGAGCTTGACGCGGCGCAGCGGCTCATATTTATAAGCGGCGACCTTATGAGCAGGCTCATTCCGGAGATAGACAAGATCGCGGCATACGCGAAGGGAGAGAGAGTCACGGTGAAGGATGTCGACGCTGTGGCGAGCCACATTCCGGAAGCCGTTATATTTGAAATGACGGAGCTTATCTCGCAGAAGAAGTATAACTCCGCGATGAGCGTACTGGCAGAGCTTTTATCGGACAAAAACAACGAGCCGATAGCTATGACGGCGATGCTCGGCTTGCAGATGCGCAAGCTCTACGCCGCTCGCCTTGCGATAGAGCAGGAGCTCGGCAGCAAGTACGTGACGGAGGTCTGCGCGATAAAGTACGATTACATTGCCTCGAAGCTCATGACAGCTGCGAGGGGATTCACGCTGCCGCAGCTCATCCGTGCGGTGGAGCTGTGCGGCGAGGCGGATTACAGAATGAAGAGCAGCGGACAGGACGCGCGGGAGCTTCTCAAGGAAGCGGTAGCGCGCATCGCCGCGGGTGAGAGCAAATGCATAGCGTAAGGGAAGTAATAGTCGTCGAGGGGCGCTATGATAAAAACGCGCTCAGCCAGGTGGTGGACGCGGTCATCATAGAGACCTCGGGCTTCGGGATATTCAACGACGCTGAAAAGCGGAAGCTTTTGCAGACGATGGCCGAGGCGCGGGGGCTTATCGTGCTGACGGACTCCGACGGCGCAGGCTTTGTGATAAGAAATTACATCAAGGGCTGCGTTGACCCGAAGCTTGTGAAGCATGCGTACATCCCGGATATCTACGGCAAGGAGCGCCGCAAAAGCGCGCCCTCGCGCGAGGGAAAGCTCGGAGTCGAGGGGATGAAGCCGCAGGTGCTGCTCGACGCGCTCATAAGAGCCGGGGTGACGTTTGACGACGAAGAGAATAAAAAAACCGCCCCGCGGATAAGCAAGGCGGATATGTACGCGCGCGGACTGAGCGGGCGTGAGGGGAGCGCGGAGAAACGGGCGCAGCTGATAAAGCAGCTTGGCCTCCCGGAGCGCCTGACGGCTGACGGCCTGCTCGACGTGCTGAACGCGACGATGAGCCGGGATGAGTTTTTTGCGCTTCAGGTTTGAGTATCCTCGATAAGCACCGAAAACAGGCCGCCGATCAGCAGAACGGCCTGCCCCGTCTCATAGAGCGTAACGGCGGTCATATAGCTGCCGTAGCCGTTCAGCATGCTGCCGTTCCAGCCGAGCAGGAGAACGAACGCGCACAGCAGAAGAAAGCCCGTAAGCTGGACGGAACGGATGAATATGTACCACGCGGGCGGACACATGCGCAGCATCCGCCGGATAACCG
>ERZ827108.430-NODE-430-length-71276-cov-11.066933_pt1 | contig 71276 bp, 60 predicted proteins | sample MGYA00519921_ERZ827108 | MGnify/ENA primary metagenome ERZ827108 (study PRJEB31778, sample SAMEA3449258) | human gut metagenome | biome: human gut; feature: human-associated habitat; material: faeces | place: United Kingdom | collected 2010/2012 ... | reverse complement strand
ATTATTGAATTTTCAAGGTGCATAGACACTTATTCAAGTGCGAAGTTTGAGTTATATAATAAAAATAAATTAGGATTTTCACTTTTATGGATAGGCATTTATGTCATACTGTTAAGCGTTGGTGACAGTATTTCTGAAAAAATTGGAATTGAAAAACTGATAACCGTACCTATCTGCATTGTTCTGGTGCTTATTCTTTGCATCTGGATTCATAAGCAGGATTTACGGGAGCTATACGGACTCTGTAAATTCCAAGGCAGTATAAAGAACTATTTGTTTTTTATCCCTCTTATACTATTGGCATCTACGAATCTCTGGGGCGGCTTTCGTCTGAATCTGTCCGTTACGGAAACGGTTTTATATATTGTAAGTATGCTTTGCGTAGGATTTTTAGAGGAGCTGATTTTCAGGGGCTTTTTATTTCAGGCACTATGTCAGGAGAATCTAACGCGTGCCATCATTATTTCCAGCGTTACCTTTGGAATCGGTCATATTGTAAACCTGTTTAACGGAAGCAATATTCCGGAAACCTTACTGCAAATATGCTATGCAACTGCAATCGGTTTTCTCTTTACTATTATTTTTTACAAGAGCAAAAGCCTCTTGCCTTGCATCCTGACGCATGGTGTCATTAACAGCCTGAGTGTATTTGCAAATGCTGATGCAATGACTATGCCTATGGATATAGCAATCTGCGTATTTATATGTGTCGTTTCTGTCGGATATGCCCTATATATTCTAAAGAAAATCGTTCTATTTTGTTGATTGTTTATCTTTCATCCTGCTGACTACGCTTCACACTCACTACTATCAGCCGAAAAACAGGGTACAATACACCCGCTACCGGCCAGACAATCCAGCTTTTTTCCCAATCCTCTGTGATAAAGCTATACGCAAGATAAAAGGCTGTCGCACCGGACCAGTATACGGTATTAAAAACCGCCGTACTGCGATTCACTTTCTTATTCTTTTTGGTAAAATCTCCTTCTTCCAGCAACCGGTCCAAAGCTCCCATATTGGTTCCTGCCAGAACGAAAAAGAACACACCCACACCTACAATACATAACGTCATACAAAGCATTGCTACAATACAGATGTCCTGCTCAAACATAGCCATTCCTAAAAACAACGGTATTACAGATGCAATACAGAAAATGGTTCCCATCACATTCCATCTTGCGTAAGTACCCTGAAACCGTTCCTTCCGTTCTTTTACCATTCCGGTTACTCCATATTCCGTCTCGAAATCCTCTGTCTGCAAAAATTCATATTTCTTTTCCTTCATGCCTGTCATAACAAAGATTGCAACCGCAACTGTGATTATGATTATCAGTACACATAAACCAATGCCGCCCGCCACATTTTCAGACAATCCATATGCAGGCACTTCACTTGCCGCTGCCATAAGCAACAGCGTAATCGGTGAAAGAATACACAACAGCGTTGCAAATGATTTTTTTACTGCCGCTGCTTTCTGAAGGTAAAGAAATTCATTTGCCATTTCCATCGTAACCTTTCGACAGGTACCATCTTCTTCTGACTCCGCCGCATTTGTATCATATTCTTCGATTTCAATTTCATCCTTTATAAGATAATCGGTAGTTACACCAAATATCTGACTTAGCTTCAGAATCTTATCCAAATCCGGAACTGCCTGTGCTCCCTCATATTTTGAAATCGACTGCCGGCTGACCCCAAGCTTTTCTGCTAATTCCTCCTGTGACCAACCGTTTTTCTTTCTCAGATTCATAATCTTATCTGCTAATATCATATAGTCCTCCATTCCGTCATATCCATGACTGCTTTGATGGATTTATCTTACCGGATTCATCGGTTGCACACCAGAAAGTCCCTTCTACAATTTGTCAACCGGCAGTTGCAATCCTTGATATTAGCGACATTTTCAAGAGCTATTCACGCAAAACACGTAAAAATCATTCTCAGGCTTCCCGATAGCCATTCGGATTCATGGTCTGCCATTTCCAAGAATCTGCACACATATCTTCGATGGTCTTTTGTGCTTTCCAGCCTAATTCCTTCTCTGCCTTAGATGCATCACAATAGCAGGTGGCAATGTCACCCTCCCGTCTTGGCTTTATCTCATATGGCAGGGTTTTCCCGCATGCCTTTTCATATGCATGCAGCACATCCAGAACACTATACCCATTTCCGGTTCCCAGATTATAAATATTCACACCGGAGCCCGGCTGAAGCTTCTTTAATGCATGCACATGTCCCTTTGCAAGGTCTACTACATGAATATAATCACGCACGCCGGTTCCGTCATGCGTCGGATAATCATTTCCAAATACTCCCAAACACTTTAATTTACCGATTGCTACCTGTGCAATATACGGCACCAGATTATTCGGGATTCCTTTCGGGTCTTCTCCAATCAAACCGCTCTCATGTGCTCCTATTGGATTAAAGTACCGTAACAATACAATATTCCACTCGGCATCTGCCACATACAAATCGGTTAATATCTGTTCCAGCATCCCCTTCGTCTGTCCGTACGGATTCGTAATTGCTCCCTTTGGACATTCCTCTGTTATCGGAATAAATGCAGGGTCACCGTATACCGTTGCAGAAGAACTGAATATGAGATTCTTTACTCCATGCTCCCGCATAACCTCACATAAAATCAAGGTTCCGGTAAGGTTGTTGTGATAATACTCCAATGGCTTATGCACCGATTCCCCTACTGCCTTCAAGCCTGCAAAATGAATGACAGAGTCAATGGATTCCTTGGAAAATACCTGTTCCAAAGCATCCTTGTCCAATAAATCAATTGGATAAAACGATATTGAATGTCCGGTTATTTCTTCTACCCGCTTCACTGCTACTTCACTGGAATTGGACAAATTATCTACAATTACGACTTCATATCCTGCCTGTATTAATTCCACGCAGGTATGAGTTCCTATGTATCCGGCTCCACCAGTTACTAATATTGCCATAATTTTTGCCTCCGATTTTCATGTTATAGTTATGCCGTATATCCTACATTCCGGTATTATGCTCCTGTGCATCCTCTTCCTTGTGCAGGAATTTCTTAATTGCCATCCGCACAGACGGTTCCATCCCTTCCCGCAACCTCGGAATATTCGCACAGTGCTTTATTATAACACAAATACAGGTGATTTCCAATATAACCAGACTGATATAGCTTCCGGTCTTGATAAAATAGAAAAATGGATATAACAATGCGGTGGAAAATGATGCCGCACATCCCCAGTCCGAAATAAGCATTACTACAATGGCAACTGCCGCCAGTATCAAAAATATCCGCCAATCGGTACTTAATATCAATCCGCCCAGCGTAGCCAGCCCTTTGCCGCCCCTAAATTGCAGATAAAATGGGAATATATGCCCGATAACAGCCGCGGTTCCTGCTACAATTCCTGCTATACCAAATTGCGGGAACAACAGCTCCGCTATCTTTACCGCAACAAAGCCCTTCATAAAATCAATTACCATTACCACGATTCCGCTTGCTTTTCCCATTAAGATAAATGCGTTTGCAGTACCCAGATTCTTCTGTCCCTGATTCCGAAGGTCCAGTCCCTTTGCCCTTGAAATAAAATATGAAGGGCTGATGCAACCTAATAAATATCCGACAAACATACACAGTGCAAATTCCATAGCCGTCTCCCCTTTCTTGTATGTCTCTTTTTCTTACACATATCTTAAGAACAGTATACTACAAAATCTGCACCGTTGAAACCAAATCTCGATATTTTTTAATTTTTTCTGACTTTTTTATTTCTAAATTCTTTCGGTTATAATGACTACTCTTGGTTTACGCGAATGCGTTTTATTATCATAGTCGCACTAAAAATCGCCAATGCAACTGCTATCTGGATTCCAAAGCTCATAAGAACCGTCCGAAATTGAGCGGTTGTCAGATTTCCATATTCATATAACAGAATATTCGCCTTTTCATACCAGTATACCGGTAAGAATTTTGCAATGAAAATAATTCCCGGACTTAATACATCTAAATCTACAAAGACTCCGCACAAAAATGACATTCCCAAGGCTATGGTATTGGCAACTCCATTGATTGCCGATGTATTTTTCAATAAATTGCCTAATAGGTATGCGATTGCAATGGATACTAGCATCAGACAGGTGCTATTCACTATATAAAGCCCCATATGGCTGTCCAAACTTATCTTTTTTCCGTAAATAATCAGACAAAGCACATTTAATAATGCCCATAACCCGCCACTTAATATTGTCATGGCAAGCATTCCCTGAATGCCCTGTCGAAAACTGGATACACCGGAGCTGTTAATTCTTCGTTCCATGTCTTTTTCATTAAAATTCCTTAACACAATCGGCACTACATAGCATAAGGTATACAAAAACACATACGGAAGATAACGGAAATAGAAAAAATATCCCTGACTTCCGTCTGCACGCTTGGAGGTTGCCTGTACGGTTACATCTGCATTTATTTTAACAATTCCCAATGCCCGCTCTACTGCCCGTTTCATCTCCATACCGGACTTATGATAGGTCTGTACCGTCTGAAGAAAGGTATTTATCTCCATATCAGCATAGATGCCGCTGTAATCGCCCGGATTTTTTGTAATCTTAAGACTGCCACCATCTTCCAACAGTACCTGCTCTGCGTTTTCCGGAATCTGTACAACATAGTCCAGCTTTTCATAATACATACTTTCTGCCAGCTCCCGCTTATCTGTCATATCGGTTATTACATGATGCTTCTGACTCAATGCCTGAATAATTCCGTTTGACAGCTCATCCTGTGCCTCATCGATAACCGCAATATTCAGTGCGGAAGCCTGATATTGTTCTTCTGTCTGTTTTCCCACGACACTCTCAAGTATCAAAATGATTCCAAAAAATATTCCGGTATATAGAAATACATATCCCATGTTTCTTTGGATGATTTTCATATATCCTCTAAATACTGTCATATCGTTCCCTCCTTATTATCAGGTAGGATGCTGCCAAAAACATCACACTCATACCTCCAAGCAATATCAAATCCATTCGGTAACGTGCCGGGTCGTTGTAGATGCTCAGGCAATAAAAGGCATCACTGATAATTGCTGCCGGATTTAAACGATTTACCAACGGACAATGGACATCAATTATATGCTTTACATCCTTTACCATCAATCCGGCAAGCATACTGCCAACTAAACCAATACCTACGCAGAGACCTATCTTGGCACCCTCTGCAAGGTTGCTGATGCAGCCTATCAGAATACCAATGGAAATACCGATTACGCAGCCCATGAATGAAATTAAGAGCATACCGCCCCAATGATTTCCGAAGCCAACCTTCAATACGCAATTCAGATATACCAAAAGCAAAATAACACAAGTATACTCTACCAACAGATTTCCCAAAAATGCATGGAATATCTGTACCGTTTTTCCGGTCGGTGATATGCTTCGTCTGGCACCTATAGCTGAAACATTCGGTTGTAAATCCTCTGCCGAGCCTAAGCCTTGAAATGCACCAAACAGGCAGGTCATACCAATTAGTGCAAAAAAGTATCCCAGATATGTATCCATGCTTTCTCCATCCAACGTGACCTCTGTCAGATACCCGCTCTGCCCGGCTGTAGCAGCTACCGTATCAGCGGCTTGCTCCGAATCATCTGCAGCACCACCATAGGCTTCCTCCACAAATGTCGAAAAATCCTCTGAATCCATATAAGCTTTCAATTCTTCTGTCGTCATTTCTTCAAGAACCCGCATACTATCCTCTCTGTATTCCTCCGGAATCTGCTCATAAGCCAATTCTTTCATCATATTTTCCTGCTGCAGATACGCGGTTAAGATTCCTTCTAATACCGATGCCGGCACTCCGTTCTTTCGTATCATCAGAGACGGGGTCTTCGCAACATAATAAATGCCGTCAATTTCACCGGATTCCAATGCGGTCTGTGCCTCCTCCTCTGTCATATATTGTAGCTTCAGTATTGGGGTTTCTTCCTTTTCCTCTGCCTTTTCCATTTCCTCTAAGAACAAGGAAAACATTGCATTATTCTCCTGCTCCACGACTGCTGCCGGAACCGTTTCCCATTCTGCCTTACTAATACCTCCAAAAGTAAAATAAAACAGAGTCCCTAACAACACCGGAAATGCACTCGACCAGAATATAAGAGCTTTATTGCGTATAATCATCAATAACTGATAATAAAACTGATGCATCGTACTGCCTCCTTCCGTCTCTTAATCCCGAAGTTGCTTTCCGGTAATCTCCAGAAATACATCATTTAACGTTGGCTGTTCCGAAAATACCCTTCCGAAACTCACCTGCTGTTCCTGTAAAAACTGTAAAATATGTACCAGATTATGACTGCCTTTGCTACAACGAACTACAAGTGTATCCCCCGCATATTCTATCTGATATACCCGCTCCATTCTCTGTAAGGCTTCTATCTGCTGCTTGGTTAACACAATTGCTTCTATCGTAATTGTCTCCCCGGTCTTAATCAGATTCTTTAATTCTTCCTTTGTACCGGAAGCAATGCATCTGCCATGGTCCATAATGGCAATTCTTGTACAAATCTGCTCTACCTCCTCCATATAGTGAGAGGTATAAATAATCGTGGCTCCCTGCTGATTTAAGGTTACAATATTTTCCAATATTTTATTCCGGCTCTGTGGGTCTACGGCAACCGTTGGTTCATCCATAAAAATCAATTTTGGCTTATGTGCAATTCCACAGGCAATATTTAATCGTCGGAGCAAACCACCGGATAATTGTTTCGGACGCTTTTTTATATGCTCCTCCAAGCCCACAAACGCAATTGCCTCTTCCACCAGCTCCTGCCTGCGTTTCTTATCCTTTTCATACAGCCCACAGAAGTAATCAATATTTTCCCTCACATTCATCTGCTCAAATACAGCTACGTTTTGCATAACCACCCCAATCTGACGCTTAATCGCATAGCTGTCCGGCTTGATTTTGCTTCCCATCACCGTAATCGTTCCTTTATCATATTTCAACAATGCAAGGATACAGTTAATTGCCGTTGTTTTTCCGCTTCCGTTTGGTCCCAGCAGTCCAAAGATTTCACCATCCTGAACCGACAGATTCAAATGGTCCAGGGCAATATTGTCTCCGTATCGTTTTACCAGATTTTCTATTTCTACCATAGTCTCCTCCTAGTTTGTTTCTTTATACTCACTTTGTTTATTATTTTTATTATACCAGATGACTGCTAACCGGTTAAGTAACAAAGAAATTGCGGCCCGGCTCTTCCTAAGTGAAGGAACCGTCCGCAATTACTTAAGTACAATCTTAGAAAAGCTTTCTCTGCGGGACCGTACACAATTAGCTATATTCTATTATCAAAATAAGTCCTGACAGACTTATTCTGATAGCTTGTTTTTACAATTTCAAATCTCCCTCTTTAATCCAGCCTAATTTACGGAACAGTTGTCCAAATAAAAAGGTCAATACTGCCGGAAGTACAAAGCTAATCAGAATCAGTCCCAGCCAATCCAGTCCTGTAATTGCAGTCTTGGTACCGGCAGCAATATCATTTACCCAGCCGGTATAGACTCCTATCTGTCCAACCAGTCCACAGGTTCCCATACCGGAGGAAATCGCTTCTCCATTCATCTGTAACTTGAATACACAGGTAGCAATCGGACCTGTAATTGCAGAGGTCAGAATTGGCGGAATCCATATCTTAGGATTTTTTACAATGTTTCCCATTTGCAGCATACTGGTTCCGATACCTTGCGATACCAGTCCGCCGACCCGGTTTTCCCGAAAGCTCATAACCGCAAAGCCTACCATTTGTGCAGAGCATCCGGCAACGGCAGCACCACCTGCCAATCCGGTCAGACTAAGTGCGGCACAAATTGCGGCACTGCTAATTGGCAGCGTTAACGCAATACCTACGATTACAGATACCAGAATACCCATCATAAATGGATGCAGCTCGGTTGCCCACATAATCAGTGTTCCGACAACACTTGCCGCCTTTCCGATATAAGGAGCAATGCCGATAGACAACAGTACACCGGAGCAAATGCTGACTAGCGGTGTCACCAGAATGTCCACCTTCGTTTCCTTGGATACTAATTTTCCTAATTCTGTCGCAATGATTGCAATTACCAGCACTGCAAGAGGTCCGCCTGCCCCGCCCAGCGTATTTGCTGCGGTGCCTACCGCCAGCATGGAGAACAGCACCAACGGCGGTGCCTGTAAAGCATACGCAATTGCGACTGCCATTGCCGGTCCGGCAACACTCTTTGCAAAGCCTCCAATATCTATCAGAAGCTGGACATGAAGCTGCTGCCCCAGTGTAGAAATAATGGTACCGATTAATAAGGATGCAAACAAACCATTTGCCATTGCTCCCATTGCATCAATAAAATATCGTTTTGCGGATATTTCTACATTTTTCTTTTTTAAAAATCCTTTTAAACCTTTTTCTTCTGCCATTTTTCTTTCCTCTTTCTCTCCTGTTACCTTCATTTTTATCCGTTTCCGACTGACGAATTCAATTTATATTCCCTCCGGTTCGTATTCCCTTCGTTCTGCCAGATATCCATGTTCCTTAAGTGCATTTTCTATTCTATCCATATCCTCGGCTTCTCTGGTCCATATTGTATGATAATGGAAGCCTGCCGTCACATTCTTTAACGGACTGGATTTCCCGGTCTGCAAGGCTTCGCAAAATTCCCGTATATCTCTCCGGGACCGTATCTTTAGGTCTGCCTGCACCTTTCCATAAAACTTATGATATATGAATACATCCTCCACTTCTCCGCCTAAATCTACGATAAGGGTTAATTCCTGTTGTGTCTCCTCATCCGTATGATATACCTTGAATACCTTCCGTACTCCTTCCGGTTTATCCAGCTTGTATCCCTTTGGCGTAGAACTGATAGCAATGCCCTGCTGCCGCAGCGTATGAATATCCTGTACAATAATCTGACGGCTGACCTGAAATCGTTCTGCCAGATACCCACCAGACAGCGGTGTTTCCGACTCTTTTAATTCCGATACCAGTTGTTCCTGACGTTCTTTTGCTGTCACCTGTTTTCCTTCCTTTCCAACGTTCTGAATCTCCCTTTTCGGTTTCATACCTTCCATATTTCATGTCTGTTATAGTTCTGTTGAAACATTGCAAACAGTGTAACACCCCGGTTTACATCTGTCAACACAGGTGTAAACCGGGGTGTAAAGTTCGTATTCTGTTTCTTATCGTTGCTTTGTATTCTTTCCTAATACGTCTGCAACTTCAGTAATCGCTATAAATGCATTTGTATCATGCTCAAGCACAATTCCTTTCAGCTTTCCAATCTGAAAACGGTTTACCACAAAATATATAACCGTTTTTTCTTTATCGGAATAATATCCATGACCTTCCCATGAAGTAATTCCGCTTCCAAATTCTTCTGACAGGCTCTTATTAATCTCCTGTGGCTTCGTTGTGATAATCATGGCGGCCTTTGCTTTATCAAAACCTTCTACAATATAGTCAACCGCATGTAGGGCTACATAATATGTAACAATGGAATATAGCGGAAGTATCCAGCTATGTGCAATGATACCAACCACTACATACAGCACAATATTATATGCCATAACGAAGGTGCCTACCGTAATTCCCAATCGTTTGGAAAATATAACCGCCATAACCTCTACGCCATCAATTGCACCGCCAAATCGTATAGTTAATCCGCTTCCGATACCGGAAATCAATCCGCCAAAGGCAGCTCCCAGCAGCAAATCCGTTCCCGCAAACGGTGAAGAATCTATCACATCCACCGGAATCACATCCCGTATGATATAGGATGCAAGGGAATATATTATAACTGCATATACGGAATAAAGGGTAAATACAAGTCCCTGTTTCTTATATCCATACAAGAAAAACGGAATATTGAGTATCAGCAAAAATATAGACAAGGTCATAAACGGCGGAGTAATTTCTTCCAATAACATAGCAGTACCGGAAAATCCACTATCGTATAAATGTAAGGGTGACAAAAACATAGTCACACCGACTGCATTAATCGCTCCTGACAATGTTAACAGCAAAAAATTTTTAATACTTAACTGGTTTTTTGATTTCTTTGTCTTCTCCTTCAACGTCTGTTCCTCCTGCCCTTCCTATATGCTGCTTCATTTCCTATTCTTCATATGGCTGCTTCCAGTCTACAACCGGTGCAATTCCTCTGATGTCCTTCAGATACTCTCTTGCTCCTATCGTACTTGGTAATTGCCCTACCATTCCCCTGTAGCTTTCCATTGCAGTTTTATAATCTAACGGCTGCTTCGTTTCAATCGCAAACTCTATTGCACTTCTTATAACATTATACATAGCTCCCATTGAATTATAATATTCAATCTGATTATAGAAAAGCCTATCTTCCTCGTTATTCATATCCAGAATTCCCTCCGGCAAATGGGTAACAATGTTATGGTCTACCTGAATATTTGAGAAATCCCGTTCAAACTCCTGATAATGCATAAGTACATCTTCACCCTCTATGGAATCAAGTCCCATACCATACTTTTTCATGGTATAACTGTATTGCTTCTTTAGTATCTTCACATAGGTTTTAAGTCCTTCGATATTCGTTGCCTGTGCAGCCTTTATTTCATCTTCCGTAGAATCCTTCGTTAAAAATGCACCGGCTGCCAATTGCTCAAGCATTAGATCAACCTCTTCATCACTGGTTGCATTCAGACTTTTATAATTCATCATAGAGCTATAGGTTCGGAATATTGCCTCATTAATCATATCTTCAGATGTTCCGGCAAACTTATAGCGATTACTTGATAACCATGCCTCCATCTTCCGGTCATGTTCACTCATCTCAGGATTCCGGAAGAAGCGTTGCATATACCTGATTGTCTTTGGCTGCTCTTCCTCTTTCCGGCAGACAGCCGCAATCACGCCCGGCATGATTTCTTTACTATGCAGCATACGGTCCCATGCCCCCGTCTTCATCTGTTCCCGCTGTGTAATCAGCTTTTCATCTGCATAGATTTTCATTTCATCTACTACTTTTCTTCTATCCTCTAAGTCAATAATCTTCAGCTTCTGTTGCTCTACTTCCGTCATAGCCTCTTTTGTCAGTACGCCCTGCTTCGCAGCCTCCTGCATTGCATATCCCCTTGCCATATCTGCATATAGCCTGATAACCTCTGAGCGAGAAGCATACTCCTCCGAGCGTCTTCCTAAAATATCCTGCTTCAGATTCGTTGGTATTACGAACCTCTCTAATTCTTCTCCCAGTTGTCCTAATTCTCTGCCTAATTGATTTCGAGTGGTTTCTAGCGGTGTACGTCTCTCGACAAGATTGGCACGTTTTTCAGCCAGCTCTCTCTTCCATTCATTCAGACTTGCTGTACTCTCCGGTGTCACATACGATGGATTTTCCCTTGCTATCTGTTCTGATCGTTCCAGATTCTTTTCCTGCTCTTTCAGTTCTTCTTCTTCCAGCTTCAGGGCATCCAAATCAGCCAGACATTGTTTCTGCGTAACAGTCATCGCAGCAATCCTTGCTTTCAAATTCTCTTTCTGCCGCTGCTTCTCCTGTTTCATCTGCTCAGGATAGTCCATTTTACCAATATCGGAAGCTGTCATCTGCGGCAGGTTAATTTCCTGTAATTCCCGCTGCATTTTCAGCAAATCTTCCGGTGTGGCAGAATACAATCTTGTCATATCAAAGTTCAAAACCTTTTCCATTTCGGACTGAACAATATTCCTTGCCTGTGTGTAATGTTCCATTACATCATACTGCTCTATCCTTGCCTTATCTTCCTCTGTCAGAGTTGCCTTCATTTCTTCGTTCAGAGTCACCTGCTTCTTTTTGGCTGCTACAGCATCCATTTCTGCAAGACGTATCACCTGAAGATTCCAGTCTGCATCCGGCTCTACCTGTGTACCGTCCGGATTCACCTTCCGTCCCCGAATCAGTACTGCCTTTCTGGCATTTGTTCCAACCAGCACCGAATTACTTGCCGCAAAACCGCCCTTTTCACGTCCTGTCTGCTGATAAACCGCATTCTTTTCCTTCATCATATCCGCAAAGTAACAAGCCTCATACGCAAGATTTTCTTTTAATTGCTCCTGCTCCGGCATCATATATTGCTTCTCTTCCAGATATTGCAATGTCATTATACTCTTTGCCTTACGGACTCCCAGCACAATCTTTACGGCCTCTATCATGGACTTCATCCGCTCCAGCATATTCAGATAATCTCTTTTATATGCTACGTTCATCCTTGCCACGACCTGACCCATTTCTTTCGTTCTTGGATTTGCATATTCCAATTCCAGTGTTGCGGTTGTCTTTGCTTTTGACGCACAGATACCCAGCACCTCTGCCTGTTGTATCATATCCTTCATGATTGAATCAATGACTTCTTTATTTTTCTGATAAGCTTCCGGATTTTCTTCTATCTTTTCGTGTAATTTTATAAGCTCCTCAACCTGATAAAAATCACTGATATGCTCTACGTTTAACCAGTCATAATCTTGCTTAACATTTCTCCGCATTTCGGCATAGCCAATCTCGGCATGTCCTCGCTCATCTATGTATCCATGTTCGTTTCTCTGATACAGAGCTTCAACTTTTTCTTCAATCACCCGTGTGTCTAACTCCCGTATCCTTGATAACTGGCTTTTTTGCATAAGCTCCTTTAAATTCGTTGCATAGTCCATCTGCGCCTGTTGATGCTCAGCATCATTTTGAGGAGAGTCCTGTCCATCGAAGCCCAGGCCCTTTAATCTGGACAATGCAGACAGTACCGAATGGAAGGTCTGTGCCAGTTCTGTAAAATGCTGAATCCGTTCCCGCTCAGCTTCTGTTTTAGATTCCATGTACTCCCTGCTCTGGTTCAATACATCCACGAAATTCATCATCTGCTTATCACGAACCAGCAACTGTCCGTACCGCTGCTCCATCTGGTCTCCTGCCAGAATTTCGGCATAAAAGGACGAATGTAACATTTCCTCTAACCGATTATCCAACATCTTATTCTTTGCTTCTCTTGACTTTGGACCGGCTAACTCTTCCTCCAGCCTTGTTTTATTTGTATTCTCCTGTGCTAATTGCTCCTGTACCTTAGATGCTTCCTCCTGCATCAAAACGGTACTGGTATCTGCATACTGATTGGTCCGCTTCAACCGACGTAGCCGTTTCTCCTGTTCCTTCTCACTGAGCGTCTGCTCCGGCACCGGTTCGTCTAAAATACTGGCACGATATTTCGGCTTCGTCTGCTGTACCGGCTGTACCGTACGCAAATCCTCTGTCTTCATGACTGTTCGATTTAAGTATTCCTGCCAGCTATCTCTGGCAACCTCTGCCTGTTGTGCTACTACACGACGATATTCTTCATCATTCATAATCGGCTGATATTGCCGCATAGCCTCCTGCCATTGTTCCTTCGCCAATTCTCCCTCTGTCTTTTGTATCGGTTCGGCTACCTTCTTTTCTTCCTGTAACTGTCCACTGCTCAAATCCATATTTTGTTCCCTCCGTTTTTTCTTAATACTTGCTTTTAACTTCCATTTACCTGCTTACATAATTGGGATTCTTGCTTCCAATTCATACCTTGGTTCAATCTGAATTAATTTCTTCATCAGACTGCCTACCTTTTCATTGATACATGCTACGCGATACCGGCATTCCGTTTCCGTCCCTTGAAAGGATGCCGTTGCACAATTCAGAAGCTTTAGAAACACATCCGGTTCCTCACCAAAATTCCCCATATAATCCAGCACATATACTCCATCCTTTGCCTGATGCATCAGCATAATGCCTTGTAACTTATGGTGCTTATAATATATAACGCTGTGCTTTTTATCATAATGTTCCATTTGGAACGGCAACGGAACATAGCACCGAGAGGAACGCTCCACACATTGTTTTACCTGCTCAGCCAAACGTTTGTCACACTCTGACAATACCATACAGCCCTCTGTTTTTTCCTTTTTCAGATGCATTTTTTCCCAGCAGACCTGCGTACCGTCAAATTCATATTGTGCATTTCCGGTTCGGCTTATCTCGCTGGTAAACATCCGAATCAAATGCTGGATCCCCGGTTCCTGCTCCAAGTCCTCCATAAATCTCATTCGAATTGCAGGACAACCGTATCTCTTTGCCTCTTCCTGCAATGTCATAAGCAGCTCGGTTGCCACTCCCATATTCCGGTATCCGGGTGCTACATAGAGGGACTGTATTACCATGGTTATTCCCTGTAGCTCTGCCACAATCACTCCGCACGCGGTATCTCCTACGATAGCTCCATAAAAGAACCATCCGTCTTCCTGACGATGTCTCCACAGCTCAACCGGAGCATAGTCTTCAAAAAATTCTTTGTTTTCCGCTCCCACCAATGTTGAAATAATCTCTGACATAGTTAATTCCTCCCCTGTAATTCACGTTCTTCTTGGTTTATTTTACTATATTGACCTATAAATTACAATTTATGAACTCTAAAGATTTCTTAAATATCTATATCCAGTTCTACCGGACAATGGTCGGAACCCAGTATTTCGGTATGAATTTTTGCATCTGTCAGCTTATCCTTTAAGTTTTCTGATACACAAAAATAGTCAATCCGCCATCCGGCATTCTTTGCTCTGGCACTGAACCGATACGACCACCATGAATAAATATCCGTTTGATTCGGATAAAAATATCGGAAGGTATCTACAAAGCCATGCTCCAGCAATCGGCTGAAGCACCCCCGCTCTTCATCCGTAAAACCTGCATTCTTGCGATTTGTCTTAGGATTCTTTAAGTCTATTTCCTGATGTGCCACATTCAAATCCCCGCAGAAAATTACCGGCTTCTTCTCCTCTAATCCTTTCAGATAAGCTAAAAATGCCTCCTCCCACTGCATTCGGTACGGCAGTCTTGCCAGTTCATTTTGTGAATTAGGTACATACACCGTTATTATATAGTATTCCGGGTACTCTAATGTAATTACACGTCCTTCGTGGTCGTGTTCTTCAATACCGATGCCATAGGTGACTGCTACCGGTTCCTGTCTGGTGAAAATGGCAGTTCCGGAATAGCCCTTCTTTTCCGCATAATTCCAATACTGATAGTATCCGTCGAGTGCCAAATCTATCTGTCCTTCTTGAAGCTTTGTCTCCTGTACGCAGAATACATCTGCATCCAGAGATTGAAATGCCTCCATAAAATTCTTCTGCACGCAGGCACGCAGACCATTTACATTCCAAGATATTAATTTCATGCTTTCCTACTCCTCTGACTTCTTATATTCTTCCATAATTGCAACGGTTGCACTGGTGCCAAGTCTGTCTGCACCTGCCTGTATCATCTTCTTTGCTGTATCCAAATCCCGGATACCTCCAGATGCCTTTACCCAAGCCTTTCCGGCTACTGTTTTCTTCATCAGGGCAACATCCTCTCCGGTTGCACCTCCTGTGCTAAAGCCGGTGGAGGTCTTTACGAAGTCTGCCTTTGCTTCCACTGCCAGCTCGCACGCCTTTTTCTTTTCCTCCTCTGTCAACAGACAGGTTTCTATAATAACCTTTAATTTTGCCTCCCGCCAGACGGAATTATGAATACAGGCGTCCTTCACTTCCCGAATATCATATAATACTTCTTCATAATCTCCGGCTTTCATAGCTCCTATATTGAGAACCATGTCTATTTCATCCGCTCCATTTTCAATTGCATCAATGGTTTCAAGCTTCTTTGCCAAGGTAGACATAGCACCCAGCGGAAATCCGATTACCGTACATACCTTTATATCTGTATCCTTTAATTCCTCGGCTACCAACGGTGTATAATAGGAATTGACACATACGGAAGCGAATTCATAGGTGCGTGCTTCTTCACATATCCGTTTCACATCCGCAGCCGTTGCATCTGCTTTTAGAATTGTATGGTCAAAATATTTTGAAAACTTCATACTGTTTCTTACCTGTACCTTTCCAATCTTTTCTTGCATTTTATTTTTTCTTGTATTTTGTTCTTCTCCTCGCTTTATTCGTTTCTTGTATTCTTCTCTTTCATCCTCGTTCCTGTTTATGAATCGATTTAAAAAATGTCCCCATGGGTCAAGTCCTGCCTGACTCTGGGGACATTTTCATATTTTATTATTCAATCGTAGAATCTTCTTCTGAAGTCTCTGCTACAGATACTGTCTCTGCCTCTAACTCGATGTCATCCTCTGCATCATCACTTCCGAAATCCAGAACGTCATCATTCTGAAAATCAAGCTCGCCGCAATCCAGTTTTACGGAACGATACCGCTTCATACCTGTACCTGCCGGTATCAGCTTACCAAGTAATACATTCTCCTTCAAACCTATCAATTCATCAGTCTTACCCTTTATGGCTGCCTCGGTCAATACCTTTGTAGTCTCCTGGAAGGAAGCCGCAGACAAGAATGAGTCGGTTGCCAACGATGCCTTTGTAATACCCAGAATAGACTGTGTACCCTGTGCCGGCTCTAAGCCTTCTGCGATTAACTCCTCGTTCTTCTCTTCAAAGTCCAGAACATCTGCTAACATGCCCGGAAGGAATTCGGAGTCGCCGCCTTCTTCTATCTTAATCTTCTTCAGCATCTGGCGAACAATAATTTCAATATGCTTATCATTGATGTCAACACCCTGTAAACGATATACACGCTGAACTTCACGAAGCATATAATCCTGTACTGCACGAACACCCTTTATCTTCAGAATGTCATGTGGATTTACAGAACCCTCGGTCAATTCATCACCGGCCTCCAGCATCTGTCCATCCTGTACCTTAATTCTGGAACCGTAAGGAATCAAATATGCTTTACTCTCTCCGGTCTCATGATTTGTAATCACAACCTCACGCTTGGTCTTAACATTTGTAATAGCAACCTCACCGCCGAACTCTGCAATAATTGCAAGACCCTTTGGCTTTCTTGCCTCAAATAATTCCTCGACACGTGGAAGACCCTGTGTAATATCATCACCTGCAACACCACCGGTATGGAAGGTACGCATAGTCAACTGTGTACCAGGTTCACCGATAGACTGTGCTGCAATAATACCAACTGCTTCACCAACCTGTACCGGCTGTCCGGTAGCCATATTGGCACCATAACATTTTGCACAGACACCCAGATGTGACTTACAAGTCAAAATGGTACGAATCTTCAGCTTACCGGTTATTCCATTCTCTGGGTCTACAATCTTATTGCCGTTCTCATCCACACCACGTTCCACTACGGCTGTTGCACGCTTTGGATTAATCATGTGGTTATGCTTTACAAGCATATTGCCATCCTTATCAAAGATGTCAACAGCCGTATATCTTCCGGTAATACGTTCCTTGAATGTTTCAATTACTTCCTTACCATCTGAAAATTCTTCTACAACCATACCCGGAATCTCTTCTACAGGCTTACCTGCGCAGCAATCTACCTCCCGGATAATCAAATCTTGCGATACATCTACCAGTCGTCTGGTCAAATATCCGGAATCGGCGGTACGAAGTGCAGTATCGGACAGACCCTTACGAGCTCCATGTGCGGAAATAAAGTACTCCAATACATTCAGACCTTCACGGAAGTTCGCCTTAATCGGCAACTCAATGGTTCGTCCGGTTGTATCTGCCATCAAACCACGCATACCTGCCAACTGCTTAATCTGCTGATTAGAACCACGGGCTCCGGAATCTGCCATCATATAAATATTATTGTACTTATCCAAGCCGTCTAACAAAGCCTTTGTCAACTCATCATCCGCCTGCTGCCATGTCTTAACAACACGAGTATAGCGTTCTTCCTCGGTCATCAAACCACGACGATACATCTTATTAATCTTATCTACGGTTCCCTGTGCAGTACCAAGAATCTCTTTCTTTGCTGCCGGAACCGTCATATCTGAAATAGATACGGTCATACCGCTTCTGGTTGAGAACTTATAACCGATACTCTTAATATCATCCAATACTTCTGCGGTCTTAGTTGCTCCGTGTGTATTAATACATTTATCCAGAATCTGCTTTAACTGCTTCTTAGCTACATGGAAATCTATTTCCGGCACCAATGCATTTTCCGGCTTTGTACGGTCTACAAATCCAAGGTCCTGCGGAATAATTTCATTGAACAGCAATCTTCCCAAGGTTGTTTCAATGATTTCAGTAACCGGATTTCCGTTCAGGTCTTCGCCCCTAAGACGAACCTTAATCTTTGCATGTAAGGTAATTTCTTTATTCTCGTATGCTAGAATTGCTTCATTTTCGGACTTGAATATCTTTCCTTCGCCCTTATCATGCTCCTTCATCATGGTCAGGTAATAAATACCCAATACCATATCCTGTGACGGAACTGCTACCGGAGCACCGTCAGAAGGCTTCAACAGGTTATTTGGAGAAAGCAACAGGAACCGGCACTCTGCCTGTGCTTCTACAGACAACGGAAGATGCACTGCCATCTGGTCTCCATCGAAGTCGGCATTGTAAGCGGTACATACCAATGGATGCAGCTTAATTGCCTTACCCTCTACCAGAATCGGCTCAAATGCCTGAATACCAAGTCTGTGCAGGGTAGGAGCACGGTTCAGCATAACCGGATGCTCTTTAATAACATCCTCCAATACATCCCATACTACAGGATCCAGCTTCTCTACCATTTTCTTTGCGTATTTAATATTATGTGCCTGCTTATTTGCAACTAATTCCTTCATAACGAATGGCTTAAACAATTCGATTGCCATTTCTTTCGGAAGACCGCACTGGTAAATCTTTAACTCCGGTCCGACTACGATAACCGAACGTCCGGAATAGTCAACACGCTTACCAAGCAGGTTCTGACGGAATCGTCCCTGCTTACCCTTTAACATATCGGATAAAGACTTCAATGCACGATTACCAGGTCCGGTAACTGCACGACCTCTTCTTCCGTTATCAATCAGAGAATCGACTGCTTCCTGCAGCATTCTCTTCTCATTTCTTACGATAATATCCGGAGCACCCAGCTCTAATAACCGCTTCAGACGGTTATTACGGTTGATAATTCTTCTGTATAAATCATTTAAGTCAGAGGTTGCAAACCGTCCGCCATCCAACTGTACCATTGGTCGTATATCCGGTGGAATAACCGGTACAACATCCAGAATCATCCATTCCGGCTTATTATGGGATGCCCGGAATGCCTCAACCACTTCCAGACGCTTAATTATCTTGGCACGCTTCTGTCCGGTGGAATTTTTCAGTTCCTTGCTTAATTCCTCGTAATCCTTCTCTAAATCAATTGCCTCCAGCAATTCCTTAATGGACTCTGCACCCATTCCTGCACGAAATGCACCAAAGCCATATTTTTCTTCTGCATCACGATATTCCTTTTCAGACAATACATCCTTATATTTTAAGTCTGTATCCCCTGCATCTAACACAATGTAAGAAGCAAAGTATAATACCTTTTCCAGTTCTCTCGGAGACTTATCCAACAGCAAGCCCATACGGCTAGGAATTCCCTTAAAGTACCAGATATGGGAAACCGGAGCTGCCAGTTCAATGTGTCCCATACGTTCTCTACGAACATTTGCCTTTGTAACCTCTACACCACAGCGGTCACAAATAACACCCTTATAACGTACCTTCTTATACTTACCACAATGACATTCCCAGTCCTTGCTTGGTCCAAAGATACGCTCACAGAACAAACCATCCTTTTCTGGCTTTAAAGTTCTATAATTGATTGTCTCCGGCTTCTTCACCTCGCCATGAGACCACTCTCTAATCTTATCCGGAGAAGCTAACCCAATCTTAATGGAGTCAAAATTAATTGGCTGGTCTACTTCTTGATTACTCATATTTGACATCTCGTAGTACTCCTTCCATTATTATTCTTCTGAACCATCATCATAGTCCATGTCATCCACGTAGTCATCTTCTTCATCCGCTCCGTCGATGTATTCACCCTGCTCATCTACCTGATTATAACCATCATACTGATTATACTCATCATTATTTTTCAGCCCATCTCCCTCAATCATCGGTTTTAAATTCTCATCCCCATAATTGAGTGTTTCGCTAAATTCAACTTCCTCGCCATTTTCATCATATACAGTCACATCCAATGCCAAAGACTGTAATTCCTTCAACAATACCTTGAAGGACTCTGGGATACCAGGTTCCGGAATATTGTCACCCTTAATAATTGCCTCATAGGTCTTAACTCGTCCAACTACATCATCCGACTTCACAGTTAAGATTTCCTGCAATGTGTAGGATGCACCATATGCTTCCAGTGCCCAAACCTCCATCTCACCGAATCTCTGACCACCGAACTGTGCCTTACCGCCTAATGGCTGCTGTGTTACTAACGAATATGGTCCGGTAGAACGTGCATGAATCTTATCATCAACCAAATGATGCAGCTTCAGGTAATGCATGAATCCAATCGTAACCGGTCCGTCGAAGTTCTCTCCGGTCCGTCCGTCTCTAAGCTGAACCTTACCGGTTCTGTTAATCGGAACACCCTTCCATTCACTTCTATGGTCACGATTTTCATATAAATAATCTAATACTTCGTCATTCAGGCTGTCGCCCCATTTTTCTTTGAATACATCCCACTCTTCGTTTGCGTAATCATTTGCAATCTCCAGAGTTTCCATGATTTCTTCCTCGTTTGCTCCATCAAATACCGGAGAGCTTACCTTGAAGCCCAGTACATTTGCTGCCAGACTCAAGTGTGTCTCCAAGACCTGACCGATGTTCATACGGGAAGGTACACCCAATGGATTCAATACAATATCCAATGGCCGTCCGTTTGGCAGGAATGGCATATCCTCAACCGGCAAAATACGGGAAACGACACCCTTATTACCATGTCGACCAGCCATCTTATCACCAACAGAAATCTTTCTCTTCTGTGCAATATATACACGAACCGACTTATTTACTCCCGGTGGAAGCTCGTCACCGTTCTCTCTTGTAAATACCTTGGTATCCATAATGACACCAAAGGCTCCATGTGGTACACGCAGGGAGGTATCACGAACCTCTCTTGCTTTTTCGCCAAAGATTGCACGCAACAGACGTTCCTCTGCTGTCAGCTCGGTTTCACCCTTTGGTGTTACCTTACCAACCAGAATATCACCGGCACGAACCTCTGCACCGATACGGATAATGCCGTTTTCATCCAAATCCTTTAAAGCATCATCACTTAAGCCTGCTAAATCTCTGGTAATTTCCTCTTGTCCAAGCTTTGTATCTCTTGCCTCTGCCTCATATTCTTCTATATGAACGGAGGTGTATACATCATCCTGAACCAGACGCTCGCTTAACAGAACCGCATCCTCGTAGTTATAACCTTCCCAAGTCATAAATCCAATCAACGGATTTTTACCTAATGCAATTTCACCGTTTGAAGTTGATGGTCCGTCTGCGATAACTTCTCCGGCTTCTACCTTATCACCCTTACATACAATCGGTCTCTGGTTCATGCAGTTACCCTGATTGCTTCGTGCAAACTTAATTACATGATACGTATCCTTGGTACCGTCTTCACAGCGAATTACGATTTCCTTGCTTGAAGATTTCTCTACCACACCGGCATGCTTTGCTACGATGCATACACCGGAATCCACTGCTGCCTTTGCTGCCATACCGGTATCTACAATCGGAGATTCTGTCCGTAACAACGGTACAGCCTGACGCTGCATGTTGGAACCCATCAAAGCACGGTTTGCATCGTCATTTTGCAGGAATGGAATCATAGAGGTTGCAACAGAGAACACCATCTTTGGTGATACATCCATCAAATCAATCCGATTCTTTGCAAACTCAGATGTTTCCTCTCTAAAACGTCCGGATACATTGTTATTTACAAAATGTCCTTCTGCATCTAATGGTTCATTTGCCTGTGCTACAATGAATTTATCTTCATCATCTGCAGTCAGATATACTACTTCGTCTGTAACGATTGGGTTGTCCGGATCTGACTTGTCCAGCTTCCGATAAGGAGCCTCTACAAATCCGTACTGATTAATTCTTGCATAACATGCCAGCGAGTTAATCAAACCGATGTTAGGACCTTCAGGGGTCTCAATCGGACACATTCTTCCGTAATGTGTATAATGAACATCTCGAACCTCAAATCCGGCTCTGTCTCGTGACAAACCGCCAGGTCCCAATGCAGATAAACGTCTCTTATGTGTCAGCTCGGACAATGGATTGTTCTGATCCATGAACTGTGACAACTGGGAGCTTCCGAAAAATTCCTTTACGGCTGCTGTTACCGGCTTAATATTAATCAGAGAGGAAGCAGAAATGGTATCCGCATCCTGTGTAGTCATACGCTCCCGTACTACACGCTCTAATCTGGATAATCCAATGCGGTACTGATTCTGCAACAACTCACCAACCGCACGAATACGACGATTTCCCAAATGGTCGATGTCATCCTGATTACCAATGCCATACTCCAAGTGCATATTATAATTAATAGAAGCAAATATATCTTCCTTTGTAATGTGCTTCGGAATCAAATCAGATATATGCTTCTGAATCTCGGTCTTTAATTCCTCACCACTGTACTGCTCTAACAGTTTCTTTAATGCCGGATAATATACCCGTTCTGTAATCCCCAGCTCTTCCGGAGCAAAGTCTACATATTCGGCTATATTTACCATCATATTAGATAATACTTTTTCGTTCCGTTCTTCTGTCTGAACCACTACATATGGAACTGCTGCATCCTGAATCTGATTTGCTAATTCCAGTGTAATCTTATCCCCGGCAGAAGCGATAATCTCACCAGTTGCCGCATTTACAACATCTTCTGCAAGAACAAAGCCTGTGATTCGATTCTGTAATGCCAGCTTTTTATTAAATTTATATCTACCAACTTTTGCTAAATCATATCTCTTAGGGTCAAAAAACATGCTATTAATCAGACTCTCTGCACTTTCAACTGCCAAAGGCTCACCCGGTCTGATTTTTTTATACAGCTCTAACAGACCACTTTCGTAATCTGTAGAAGGGTCTTTCTCTATACTAGCCAGTATCTTCGGTTCTTCACCAAACAAGTCAATAATTTCGGCATTGGTTCCGATTCCCAATGAACGAATCAGCACTGTAATCGGCACCTTTCTGGTCCGGTCCACACGTACTGAAAATACATTGTTGGAATCTGTCTCATACTCTAACCATGCACCACGATTCGGAATTACGGTACAGGAATATAAGGTCTTACCAATCTTGTCATGACCGATTGCATAATAAATACCCGGAGACCTTACCAACTGGCTGACAATAACTCGTTCAGCACCGTTAATTACGAAAGTACCTGTCTCTGTCATTAATGGTAAATCACCAATAAAGATGTCATGGGTACTCATTTCATCCGTTTCCTTCTTACGAAGACGTACCGTTACCTTCAACGGAGCTGCATATGTGGCATCCCGCTCCTTGCATTCTTCAATCGAATACTTTACATCATCTCTGCATAGCTGGTAGCCAATAAATTCCATGCAGTAACGTCCACTGACATCCTCTATCGGAGAAATGTCGTCAAATGCTTCCTTCAACCCATCGGTCAGGAACCAATCATAGGAGTTCTTCTGAACCTCAATCAGATTCGGCATTTCAAGAACTTCATTTCGTCTTGAATAGCTCATTCTGACGCCCTTTCCTGATTTGATAGGTCTAATCCTTGTTTTTTCCATTACTGGTTTCACCCCTTGAACTAAAAGTATGGCAACTCTTGTCGTATCCCTACAACTACATGGGCAAACCGACCCACGATAGTCACGCTATACTATAATAGCACTGAAGTCAATGAGTGTCAATCATTTTTCATGAAAAAAGTGCAAAAAAAAGCTGTTGCTTTTCATTTCATCTGCGAAAAGCAACAGCCCGTTTATCTCTTATTCTGCTATAGAAGCTTCAATTACTTCAAAGTAACCTTAGCACCTTCAGCCTCTAACTTAGTCTTGATGTCCTCAGCCTCAGCCTTAGAAGCACCTTCCTTTAACACCTTAGGAGCTCCGTCAACTACGTCCTTAGCTTCCTTTAAGCCTAAGCCGGTAACTTCACGAACAACCTTTATAACCTTAACCTTGTTAGGTCCAACCTCTGTCAACTCTACGTTGAACTCATCCTTCTCTTCTGCTGCTTCACCAGCACCAGCACCTGCTGCTGCAACTACAACGCCTGCTGCTGCAGATACACCGAACTCTTCCTCACAAGCCTTTACTAATTCGTTTAACTCTAATACAGATAAACCTTTGATAACTTCAATAATTTCCTGAGTAGTCATTTTCATATCCTCCATACTTATAATTTGTTTTCTGTGTATTTACACAATCTTGTATTCTATGGAATACTCTTATCCAACCGGATTAAGCTTCCTGTTCTTTTTGCTCTGCAATCTGCTTAATAACACGAGCAAAGTTGGTAATAGGTGACTGAATACTTCCAAGGAACTTGGACAGCAGTTCTTCTCTTGAAGGGATGGAAGAAATTGTCTGAATGCCCTTAGCATCATAATATGTTCCCTCAACAATACCAGCCTTGATTTCTAATGCTTCTGCTTCCTTTGCAAACTTCGCAAGTATTCTTGCCGGAGCAGTTGCATCATCTTTTGAAATAGCAATCGCACTTGGTCCTTCCAGATTCGGGTCCAACTGAGCGAAATCAGTGCCTTCAAATGCACGCTTCATCAAAGTGTTCTTGTATACCTTGTAGGTTACGCCTGCTTCTCTTAATGCCTTACGAAGCCGTGTATCCTGCTCTACGGTAAGTCCGCGGTGGTCTACTAAAACAATGGAAGCTGCGCCTTCGATATTTGCCTTAATTTCGTCTACGATTGGCTGCTTAATTTCAACCTTAGCCATGATGTGCACCTCCTGTTTTTTTAATGACTGCACATAAATGAAAAAACCGGTCTGCAAAGACCGGACTAAACGCATAATAACAATTCTATGTTACGATTACGATTCTTTCCTCGGCAGGCGTTCATTCCTTACGCTTTTCAGCACCTGCTGTCTCTGGCAGTTCATCGGGAATTACTATATCAGAATCTTTATAGTCTGTCAACCCTTTTTCTTCCTTTTATCTCTTTTATTTTTAACCGGACTTCTATGGCTCGATTATGAATGGTTTCCACAATCTCACCCACCTGATAATTTTCCTGTCGATATTCCGCACACTTCATATATACATAGTCAATATCATAAGCTTCTTTCCCAATATCATAATACAGTAATCCGATTTTGAGCCGACCCGGCTCCGGTATCAGTTCATATATCAGGCTGGTGCCCTGCAGAAAATTACTGTTCTTTTCATATACATAATACCGCTCACGCTTTAATTCATCTAAGTCCTCCTTTGACAGTCCCGCCAGCAGTTCATCCAGCTTTTTAGGCTTCTCCCTGTCTGCTTTATTTCTTAATACACCGTATATTAATGTACCGTATAATAATAATCCGAAACCAACGCAGCTTGCCGTCAGCAAACACTTCATTATTACTATATTCATTTTATATCTCCTCCCGGTCTAGCAATTGATAATCGGAATTTCTTTCAGTCCTCTTGCCGTCTTTATCGTTTGCAGGTTATATTTTGAAAGCTTTGTCGCAACACATACCTCTTTGTTTAATGTCAAATCTTTCACCCATAACTCGTAGCTGTTATCTATTGCGATGACTTCTGCCGGCTTATTTGCCAGAACATGCTTGGCATATACCTTAAATGCCTGTTCCGACCTGCCTTCCGTTTCCTGCATCTCCCGCCGGGCTTCTTTTCTGTCAATCTCCGTTCCCTGTCCGCAGATCGGACATTGCTTCATATATACCCATTTCTTACACCATACCGGTATATAATATAAATGCTTCCATGCCATGGTACTTACATATCCTTTTTGATATACTGCATGGCAAATCGGACAGGTCTCCGGTTTGCCGAAGTAGCCCTTTAATTTTGTAAACACATGTGTGCCGAATATAATAACACCAGCCATTTTTCCTCTCCTTTTCCGTATACAATGATACACCCTTCCGCCACCTTATTCAATTTAATATTTTTAAAAAAACAGTAGATTTTCCAGTTTCTTCATAGTACACTTATTTTAAGTTATTATGCTCTTATATAGCTTCTAAGATAAAAGAAGGGGGGAGATTCTCATGCAGGCAAATATTTATAATTTTTATCATGCTTCGATGCCACAGGTTGCAAGCACTAAATTTGATGTCCATCGTAAAAGCGAGCTTCGCACGCTTTATCAGAATATGATTCGTTTGAATCAAAAGAAACCCTTCTACAAGCTTACTTTAAATAATGCTACGCAAAATTATGTAATCGGAATCAAGGAAGCGGCTCTTGAATTAAAGACCAGTGCTGCCTTTTTGGACGAAGACACCGCACCAGAATCCCGTAAGATGACGATTTATACCGACAACGCTTCGATTCTTTCCGCCCATTTACTGACAGACGATTATCATAGTCTGCCGTCTGAAATCGAACTTCAAGTGCAACAATTAGCCGGTACACAGATTAATAAAGGAGTTGCTCTGGCTGCCCAGCAATCGGATATACCCGCCGGCAAGCATCAATTACTCATTCAGACCGCCGGAAGTGATTATCAGTTTGAAATCGACACAAAACCGGGCGAATCCAATCTCCGTATCCAGCGGAGACTGGCAATGTCTATTAATAACAGCAACATCGGAATCCGTGCAAGGGTTACAGAGGATGGAGCTACCAGCGTTCTTTCTTTAGAATCTCATGCAAGTGGAGAAGGTACGCTGGAGGGCGGACTGCGTTTCCAGATTCAAGATTTGGAAGACTCCCATTTGGCAAAGCAGCTTGGCATTCAACAGGTATCACAGACTCCGCAGGATGCCGTCTTTCAGTTAAACGGAGAAGCACAGCATTCTTCTTCTAATCAAATCTCCGTTAACAACGGCATTGGGATTGAATTACGCCAGACTTCCACTGAGCCTGCCACAATTCGACTGACACCGGATACCACCTCCATATTAGAGGATGTTGACAACTTTGTGGATGTTTATAATCATTTCATTGATTTAGCCAATCAGACAGAACAGCAGCCAAACGGCTCGAAGAAGCTTCTGAATGAATTAAAAGGAATCGGGCGTTATTTTTATAGTACCTTGGAATCCTCCGGGCTGACCATTACCGCAGACGGTCATCTGAAAAAGGATGATGCCCTTCTGGTACAAAGCACAAAAAACGGACAATTTCAGGAATTATTCCAGCAATTGTCCGACTTCAAGCGTGCAATTCAAAACACTACAAATAAAATCACATTAAACCCTATGGAATATGTAGATAAAATGATTGTCACCTATCCGAATACCAGACAGACATTTCCAAATCCATATCTTCCTTCCATATACAGCGGTATGTTATTCAACCAATATGTCTGATATTATATTAATTGTAAATCCTGCAACAGATTATGAAACTGCAAAATATCTATTGGCTTGGAGGTGTATGCAACACAGCCTAGTTCAAATGCTTTCGTTGCATTCACACTGGCATCCATACCGGAGGTCATAATCACCTTGGCTTCCTGCTGTCTGGTGAAACCCTCCTCCTGTTCATACGCACGAATCTGTTCTAAGGTTTCATATCCGTCTAACTTCGGCATTAAAATATCCATGCAAATCAAATCATACGGCTGCCGCTTCGCTACAGCATCCTTATATAACTTAATTGCCTGTTCGCCGTCTTCTGCCGCCTGACATTTTCCATATTTAGATAAAAACTTAGTCATGAACTTCCGGCTCACAACATCATCTTCCACTATTAGTATATTCATCTGAAATCCCCCTAAATACCACCGTATTTAGCCACTCCGCAAAGCTAATTCTATAAGTAAAATCATCTTTTATAATTATAGCATATTTCGCCCGCAAAGTCTATGATTCCCCTTTAATATCCTCTGTTTCTTTCATCAACGCCCGCTGTACATGCATTGCCAGATATCCAATCTCCAATTCTTCGATTTCCTTATGCAATGCCTGTTTCATATGCCCACATATTGTCTCTGCTATCCGGTAGGCTTCCGGATAATTCTGCTTTATATATACGTTCATATTCAGCTTCAGGCTTTCTCCCTGTTCTGCCCTTGCGAACATGAACTTGATATGATTCATTAACCGGTTATAATCCAAGGACAAAATATCTATTTTCCGGTCAATTTGTTCTTCTATCAAAGTCACACATTCCCGGACTACCATTGCCATCTGCATAGAGGTAGATACCTTTTCGCTCTCTATACTGGAATGCACATGCAATGCAATATAACCGATTTCATCATCCATGATTTCGATATGAAGCATTTCACGCAACAATTCTCTGGCTATCTCTGCAACCTTATATTCTTTATAGAACAGTATGCGTATATCACTGTTTAGAGGATTGCTAATCTGCTCTCCTGCCCGAATCCGCTTTACCGCATAATCAATATGATTTGCCATAGGGAAGAGAATGTCCCGGTCTACCTTACCAAATTCCGCCTCTGCTTTCAGCAGAATCTGATTAGCAATTTCAAAGCATTCAACCGGAGTTTCCCGGACGAGTTCCTTTGCAGATCCTCGTTCCGTTATATTTTTCAAAGAATATATATCTGCTCCTTCCGGTAATTCGATTCGCTCGGCTACCTTTCTGCCAAATCCGATTCCCTTTCCTAAGAACATATACTCCTGTTGATTTTCCATATCCGCAACCAAGATTGCGTTGTGGTTCAACGTTTTTGTAATACGGTACATTCCCTCACCCTCACATTCTTCCCTACCGCCCGTTTGCCGGGCGGCAAAACTCTCATTTATTTCATGATGTCAATTGCATATAATTCTTCTCCTGCCTGCACTTCTCCGGTATGCAGCAAACGTATCTTCTGATTATCCTCTAACTCTGTGCAGATAATCGGCGAAACCAGCGATGGTGCTTTTTCCTTTAAGAATGCTAAGTCCAGCTTCATTAACGGAGTACCCTTTTTCACTGTATCGCCTTCTTCTACAAGAACCTCAAAGCCCTCACCATTTAAGTTTACGGTATCAATTCCGATATGCAGCAGCATGGAAATACCATCGTCTGTCAAAAATCCGATTGCATGCTTAGATGGGAATACAAATACCACCTTTCCGTCTGCCGGTGCCACAACCGTATTTTCCTTTGGTTCCACAACTGCTCCGTCACCCATCATTTTCCGGGCAAAGCCTTCATCCGGTGCGGTTTCGATGCCACCTGCAATTCCGGTCATCGGGCTATATATAATCACAGATTTTTTAACGGCCTCTTCCGGATTGCCTTCCGGTTTCTTTCCGGTCTCCGGCTCTGCTTCTTTTACCTGTGTCTGTAATTCTGTCTCGGTTGGCATCTCATCCGATGCAGTCTCCAGATATTCCTGCAATTTGGATTTGATTACGGATACTCTTGGTCCGTAAATAACCTGCACACCATTTCCTTTTCTGATTACACCGGAAGCACCTGTACTCTTTAATATGCCTTCATTTACCTTTTCCGAATCAAATACAGTACACCGTAATCGGGTTGCACAGCAATCTACATCGGATATATTCTTCTTTCCGCCCAGACCTGCTGTAATTGCAGCCGACAGTTCATCCTCTTGTGTGTCATTTTTCTGTCCGTTTCCTTTTTTCTTAGCTTCTACATCACTTCTGCCATATAACTTAATCTCTTCGGAATCATCACGTCCCGGTGTCTTAAAGTTAAACTTCCGAATCAGAAAACTAAACAGGAAGTAATATACTACAAAATAACCGATTCCCACTATCACAATCCATATCCAGTGTGTCTTGGCATTGCCTTGCAGAATACCGAACAAGGTTAAGTCAATCAAACCACCGGAGAATGTCATGCCGACACCGACATTACAAATATGCATCAGCATATAGGCCAGACCGGCAAATACACAATGGATTCCATACAGCACCGGTGCCACAAACAGGAAGGTAAACTCCAATGGTTCTGTAATACCGGTAAGCATAGATGTAAGTGCTGCAGAGAATAACAGACCTGCTACCTTTTTCTTATTTTCAGGCTTTGCGGTCTTATACATTGCCAATGCAGCTCCCGGTAAACCAAATATCATTAACGGGAATTTACCGGACATAAATCTGGTTGCTTCTACTGAAAATTCTGTGGTTGTCGGGTCTGCCAATTGTGCAAAGAAAATATTCTGTGCACCCTCTATTAACTGCCCGCCAACCTCCATGGTTCCGCCAACGGCTGTCTGCCAGAACGGAAGGTAGAATACATGATGCAGTCCAAACGGAATCAGCAGACGCTCCATGAATCCATAAACCCAGGTTCCTGCATAGCCGGACTTCATAACTATATCTCCGACTGCATAGATTCCCTGCTGAATAACCGGCCAGATAAAGAACATCAAAATGCCAACAATCGTAAATACCAAGGCACTGATAATCGGAACAAATCTTGTACCGCCAAAGAAGGAAAGCACCTGTGGCAGTTCAATCTTATAAAACTTATTATGCAGAGCAGCCACACCAAGACCTACAATAATACCGCCGAATACACCCATTTGCAGGGAAGTAATACCAAGCACACTGGTTGTAGAGCCTGACAGCATCTGTTCTGCTCCACCGTTAATCGTAATCATTGCACCAATTGCGGCATGCATGATAAAGAACGCAACCACCGCAGATAATGCAGCAACATCTTTTTCCTGCTTTGCCATACCGATTGCAACACCCATTGCAAACAGCACCGGCAGATTTTCAAACACAATATTACCGGCAGCACTCATGACCGTAAAAATCATGTTCAGCACTGTACCCGGTCCCATAATTCCCATAAGATGGTAAGTCTCTAACATCGTTGTATTTGTCAGAGAGCTTCCCAAGCCCAAGAGCAATCCTGCTACCGGAAGCAATGCTATCGGCAACATAAAGGAACGCCCAACTCGTTGTAACACGCCAAAAATTTTGTCTTTCATAACAATTCTCCTTTCTGTTGTGAAAATGATGAGAATTTATGTCAGGCTCTTTATGCAATAAAAAAGGCACTAACCACACATAAATTAACACCATCTATGTATCGCTAATGCCTGCCGTACAGTAACATGCTTATTATGGATTAACCGTAACATATCTTTCAGCCGTTTGTCAATCCCATTTTCTCAAATTCTATTTATTTTTTCAGCAATTTTTCAAAATTCCGCTTTGGTCTACCATTCGGACCACTTCCTCTAACTGTTCAACCGGAAGCACCAATGCAAATCGGACATAACCTTCGCCCTTGCTGCCAAACGCATCTCCCGGTGTGCAAAGAACTCCCGCCTTGCGAATCATATCTGTACAAAATTCTCTGGAGCTTGTATACCCTTTTGGTACAGGAGCCCATACAAACATCGTTCCCTCACTATCCGGCACCTGCCAGCCGATATTTCGAAAACCGCCACACAATGCATCTCTTCGTTTCTGGTATTCGGCACATTGCCGCTTTACAAATTCTCTGGAACCCTTCAGTGCCGCTATTGCACCATATTGAATCGGTAAAAATGTTCCAAAATCATATTGGCTTCGCAATAATTTCAGTGCATCTACCGCATCCTTGCGTCCCAAGAAAAATGACACTCTGGCTCCGGTCACATTAAAGGATTTTGACAGAGAGAAAAATTCTGCTCCGACCTCCATAGCACCCGGTACAGCAAGAAATGAGCTGCCTTCCTTTCCGTCATAGATAATGTCTGAATATGCGTTATCGTGAATAATAAAAATATCATATTTCTTAGCAAATGCAACCAATTCTTCATAAAACTCCCTCGGAGCGGTCCGGCATACCGGATTATACGGATATGACACTACCATTATCTTTGCCTTTCTGGCTGTCTCCTCCGGAATTTCACTCAGAACAGGAAGAAATTGGTTTTCCTCCCGTAATTCATAAAATTCCATCTTTGCACCACTTAAGTATGCCCCTGCTTCAAAAATCGGGTATCCCGGATTCGGAAGCAGCACCACATCCTCCGCATCAAGCATTGCCAGTCCTGCGTGCCCCATACCCTCCTGCGTTCCATGCACACCGGTAATGCAATCCGGCGAAATCTCTACCCCAAACCGACTGCGATAATAATCGGAAACTGCTTCCAGTAACTCCGGCAGATCCCGCAGGGAATATTTATAATTTTCCGGAATAGCGGCTGCTTCCCGAACCGCTTGCACGATATGCTTCGGCGGTTCAAAATCCGGGGTTCCGACAGATAGGTTATATACGGTTTTCCCTTCTGCCAGCATTTGCTCTTTTAATTCATTTAATTCTGCAAAGATTCCCGTCTGAAAATGGTCCAATCTCTTTGCCTTTATATTCTGTGACATAGTTCCAATCCTGCCTTCTTCCTTCATGTGAAAAGGCTCCCGATTCCGGAAGCCCTTCCTCAATTCAACTATCTTGATGTTACAATTCTTTCTGTTAAATGTCAACCCCGATTCCCATTAACGAAGTAGTCTCCGAATGGTTCTTTTATATCCCAGAAAGGAATCACTCAGTAAAAATTCTCCGTCTCTCGGCTTCGGCTCTTCTATTGTCAGCTCCGCAGAAATTCCAGCCGGAGAACCGCTTAATATATAGATTCTATCCGATAGCATAATGGCTTCATCAATGTCATGTGTAATAAAAACAGTTGACAGTTGTATCTCATCCATAACCTTCAGATACCATTCGTGTACTGCGGTTCTCGTCAAAGTATCCAATGCACTAAAGGGTTCATCCAGTAATGCCACTGAATCTCCGCACATATATGTGCGGAGCAATGCCGCCCGCTGTCTCATACCCCCTGACAACTGTACGGGATATTTTTGCTGTGTTCCTTCCAGTCCAAACTGTGCAAAATAGGAATCCACTTCTTTTCTTGCTTCCTTTTTCTTTTTTCCTGCCAAAACCAATGGCAACGCTACATTGTCAAGGACTGTCTTGTGCGGAAGCAGCAAATCCTTTTGCAACATATAGCTTAAATATCCTGTTTTTCCTGTAATGTCCTCGTCATTTAAAAACACCTTGCCCGAATCCGGCAAAAGCAGCCCGGATATTACATTAAACAAAGTGGTCTTTCCAACCCCGCTTACCCCGAGCAGACTTATAATTTCGCCCTCATTCAGTGTAATTGAAATATCCTGAAGCACCTGCTTCTCACCATAGGATTTTGATATATGCTCTGTTCTTAGTATCATACATATCCCTCTCTGCCCGGACCTGCTGTTCTTATTTACTCAAATAGTCGTTGGTAAACCCTGTACCTGCCGGGATTTCGTCTGCCAATCCATTTTCATACAACCATGCATAGAATGCATCCCAACGCTGCGGGTCAATATAGCCCCACTGTTCTACTTCTGCCTTATATTGGTCGGTCAGCCAAAGCTGGCTTGCCTTTACCATTTCCGGATTCAGCTCCGGAACTTCCTCACATAAAATATCGGCAGCCTCCTCCGGATTTTCGATTGCATATTCATAACCCTTCCGGACTGCATCTAAAAATGCTCTGGCGGTATCTCCGTCTTCATTCAAAAAATCGGTATTTGCTATAATTACCGGACTATAATAATCAAATATCGGATTTAAATCCTTGAAGTAGAAAAAGTTCGTATCCAATCCAGCCAATTCGGTAGATACACCGTCCCATGCATAGTATACCCATACTGCATCAATATCCTGCTGAAGTGCAGTCGGTACATCTGTTACATATTCCGGTATAAGATTGACCTGTTCAAAATCTCCGCCATCGGTTTCAATTACATTCTTCAATATCGCATGCTCAATCGGCAAATCCCATGTAGCATAATTTTTTCCCATCATATCTGCCGGTGACTCGATTCCATCCTCCTTCAAAGAAATAATTCCGGAGGTATTGTGCTGTATCAATGCAGCTACTGCCTCTACCGGCATCTGCTCTTCGGAAGTAAATACCGGAACTAAATAATCCTGAAAATCAATACCAAACTGTGCCTGTCCCGATGCTACCATAGTGGTTGCTCCATCCTCCGGCGGCTGAACAATGGTTACATCCAATCCTGCTTCTTCAAAATATCCAAGATTCTGTGCTACATATAAACCTGTGTGATTGGTATTCGGTGTCCAATCCAATACAAATGTAATTTCCTTCAAATCCTTTGATTCGGAATCTGCTCCTGCTTCTTGTGTATTTTCATCTGTGTTCTCTTGCGATGCATTTTCTTTTCCTGCATCTGTGCTTCCGCAGGCACACAGGCTAAGTGCCATCACTCCTGCTGTTATGATTCCTGTTATTTTCTTCCAGCTATTTCGTTTCATGTTCTTCTCCATTTCTTTTGTTATTATGTTGGTTACTTTGTTTGTTGCTTTGCTTGTTTTGTTTACCTTACAATCTCTGCTCGTCCCTGCAATGCAGCCATGGCATAGATTTATACTGAACCAGCTTCACAATTCCCATTAGCATTAAACTAATTGCCGAAACCAGAAAAATGACCGCAAACATCCTGTCATAATCATATGCCTTCTTCACCCGCGTCATATAAACGCCCAATCCATAGAAACCGCCTAACCATTCCGCAATCACCGCTCCTACAACCGAATACGCAACTGCTATTTTAAGTCCGGCAAAAAATTCTCCCAACGCATTCGGAAATTTCACATGCCAGAAAATCTGCCAGCGGTTTGCTTTCATGGATTGCATCAGCCTTATCATATCCGGGTCTACTGCTTGAAAACCTTCTAATAAGCCAACTGCAATCGGAAAAAAGGATACTAACACCACCAGCACTACCTTTGGGGCAATTCCGTAAGAAAACCAAAGTATCAGAAGGGGAGCAATTGCCACCGGCGGAACTGTCTGCGTCAATATCAGAATCGGATACAAGCCCTTCCGAACCGGTTCAAACGTATCCATGAGTGCTGCACACGCAAATCCAAAGCCGACACCACACACCATTCCCAATGCCGCCTCCACCAAGGTTACTCTGGAATGATACATAAGCAATGGGAAATCCTGAATAAATGCCTGTATCACTTCAAGTGGTGACGGAAGCATATACCTTGGAATCCATCCTGCCATGCTTACAATTTGCCAAATCAGCAAAACTCCCAATACAACAAATACGGGAATCCACTTACTGATGATGCTTTGTTGTCTTTTCTTCAATAGTTAATACCTCACCTTCTGGCTTATAGGTAATCTTCACATAACTCATAACACTCGGACAACCCGCTTTGACTGCAATATACTGGCATTGCTTTACAATCTCCATTAATTCTTCATACTCGCCTTCCATTGCCGTTTCACATGGTCCTACATAGTAAGTCACGCCCGTACTTTTGATGTAATCAATTACCTCATCCACGATTCTTACAACTTCTGCATCTGTGGATACCGCCGGTAACACTTGAATTGCTACATTTGCATTCATTTTTATTTCCTCCTTTTTTGCCTGTACAGAATCCTTTCGAAATCCGTTCGGAAATTCCTTGGCAAATTATAAAACCCTTTCCGAGATTTTTTCTGGAAAGGGTTGATTTACATTCAAATTACATTTGTATTCTCTCCCTCCGCCAGCATTATCGGGATCAGGTCATGGGGTATTTACCCCAAAGGATTGATGACAGGACTATGTCACCTCTCAGCCTAATTCCTTAAGCACTCCTGATTTCTTGGCAATTATATATTGATTTAATAAAATTGTCAATCCACATCTGATATTTTGCTTGTTTGCGTAAACTCAAATATATGGCATATGGCATATAACATATACCGTTATTTTCGCATATAACAGACAATTTCTTTTATACCAAGACCGCACATCATAATTAAAATTGCAATTGCCAGCCCTAAATGCTGCATATCACCTGTAACCGGTGTTTCTGCTTTTATCTCTGCCTTTGCTTCCGGCTTTACTTCTGTCTGCGGTTGTACTTCCGGCTCCTCATTCACCTCTTCCTCATATTTTGCAGGCAGCACAATTTCAATGATGGAATTATAATAATTTTTGCTGACGGTTTCTCCATCCTCCCGAATTTCAAATTTGCAAAGCTCATCATTTAAATGATACCCTTCATTTGCTTTTATTTCCTTTAGATAATATATTCCGTACAGCAGATTTTCTAAGAATATTTCTCCGTTTTCGTCTGATGTATAATCACCCAGGTATTCCTCCGAACCAGAATCCCTGTCTATCCGATAAAGAGAAAATACGGCTCCTGCCAGCGGTTTATCCGGAATTTGCAAAGATGCCTTTTTCAAGCAGAAATTTCCATATATCCGTCGATTACTCATATGAACGATTTGAGGCTCTGGGTCTGCCGTTACTGTAACCTCCTCATCCCTTGCCAGCAAATAACCTTCCGGTGCCTTTGCCTCATGTAATCTGTATACACCGCTTAAGCCTTCTATCACATGATATTCACCATTTGAAATCCATGTATCTACTAATTCATTTGTATCCTTCCGATACAGCTCCAGCGTTGCACCGGCTAATGGCTTACCATCCTCTCCAAGCTTCATAAACTTCGTAACCGTCTTTTCGTCCTGCATTATAACCCGCACTATCTGATTTTCCTGTGTTACTGTAAATGGTATATCAGGTGCCAAGGTATAGCCATCGGGTGACTGCACTTCCTTTAGAATATAATCACCTGCTGCCAATCCTTCCATTACATATGGAGCTGCTCCGGTCACAAAACTTTCTACCCGGCTTCCGTCTGCTCTGCATAGTTCCAGCTTTGCTCCTTCCAACAAATTGCCCGCCGCATCCGTCTTTAATATCTCTACCCTTGTCTTACTATTATACATGGTAATGACTTTTGTGGTATTCGATGCCCTATCATATGTAAATCTTATATCCTCTGCAAGTGTGTATCCGTCAGCCGGTACTAATTCACGCAATATATAGGTCCCTGTATCCAGACCGACAATCTGGTGCGGAACATCCGTAGATACCCATGTATCATAGGTTGTATTTCCGTCCTGCGAAATAATCGTCATTGTACAGCCGGCTAATTCTGTTTCTCCCGTAATATCCTTTTTACTGATACTTACAGACGGCAACGACTGCGTATAAACCTTGAACTTAAACCATTTCGGTGTTGCTGCAATCTTTCCTTCTAACTGACAGCCATCCTGCGGATTATCAATATTCTCTTTGAAATTATAAGTGCCTCGTATCCCTTCCTTGTAACCTTTTACTTCTACTGCGTCTTCCTGTGAAATATGTTCCGTTGAATATAGTTTAAGGTATGTCCCCTCATCATTCGGTGTACCGTCTGCGTTACAAACCATACAATGCAGCTTTCCTGTTGCCTCCTCGTAATGAGCCATCACTTTACTAATTTCGTCTGTATGCTGCAATATCACCTCATACCGATTGCTTCTGTTGCTCCATGCCATTTCATATACAGGTGTGTCTGCATCCGATACTGTATCATAATCTACCGCAAAGGTTGGTATCCGCATTTTATCCATAACCACATACCAGATACGGTTACACTCTGTCAAATCTCCCCAGCCGGCATTACAGGTAGCAGCCACACCATCCCAGTTCATTCCTCCACAATCAACAGTTGCATCATCATAATACTCAACAAAATACCAAATCATAAGCTGTGTTGACCAAAACCACTTCATCTGCTGTTGAACTGCTGCATCAGTATAATCCGCACCTGCATATCCATTTGTTGCACCAATCGGTGGTATTAGCTGGGCATTACTTCCAAGAATATAGCCGATTGCCTGCTTCTGGTTATCATTCAGTCTGAAATAATCGGCTTCCGATACATCACTTAAGGTATCTCCTGTTCCTGCTGTTGCTCCCAAATCAATACAAAACACAGGCTGCTCATTATCCGCCGTATACATAATCTGCGGATGTGATACTGTATCTGTTGCGTTCTTGTAGACGGTCATATTATCGGATGTCCACACATTCAGGCATCGAAGGGTTGTATCTGCGGCAAATACCTGCCGAATGCATGGGGATACCAGTTGTACTGCCAGTGTTACAAATAATGTTAGCAGCATTACTATTTTTCTGTTCCATTTTATTTTATTCACTATCAAAGTCTCCTTTCTTTTTCCTTTGACATTCAGATTTCGTTACAACTATATTTGTTGCTTTGTAGCTTACTTCCATGGAATACTTGGCAGAACTGCCGGAATCATATAAATACCGCATATACTCCAATAAAAAAACTTGCAGTTCTATATGAAGATATTTGTATTATACATCATTCATACAGCTTCCGCAAGCATAATTGTAAATATTTTTTTGTATTTTTATCTTTTTGTATTGTCAATAACTTATAGCATAATATCCACAATGACTCCATTTATTTACAATTGAGTTAATGGTGTCCCGTTAAAAGGTATATACTTCCTAAATCTGTGTTTCTAGTGTATAATATTATTATCTTAATGTTTACAGATTTAGTTTCACATTTTATAAATAATGGAGGATTCTATTATGAAAAAAATAATTGCTATTAGTATAACGATTTTATTGTCAGCCACGTTATGTGCATGCGGACATTTAAGGGGCAGTTCAAGCACTGCCGGTACAGGCAGTAACCAGAACACTTCTGTCGGCTGGGGTTCCAACAAGGCAGGCACAACAAGCGAAGCTGTCAGTACAGCAGCTCCACAACCAACCATTATTCCAACTGCCGCAAGCCAGACAACTTTAGTGCCTTATTCAACAGAAGACTTTAGTATGCAGATTCCAAGTGGTTGGACAGTAACAACCGGCGGTACCGGCATGATTCATTCCATTCGTGTATATGACCCGGAACAACCTGTAAATCAGATATTTATTCTTATAAAAGCTATGCCACTAATGCACAGCGAATCAGGAAGAAGTTATTATCAGCAAAGCTATGATGCGTATGGCGGCAACTATTACATAATGGCAGATGCACCGGTTCTTTCAAATCCTTCTACCCAAGGCTTTTTTGAAATCTTTTCCAGTTATGCAGATTATGTAGAGAAGGATGAACCTACCTATGCCGGATATGAATTTCCAAGATTTAATAATTTTAATACATTGGAATCCTTTGAAACCAATAACACGTTAGGTGATGCGTCCTATGCACCTGCTATGCTGCATGCAACCTTTACAGATACAAACGGAACTGCCGGTGAAGGTATGTTTACCGCAGATATTGTAGACTTTACCGGAAATACGGCTGTCATGGGTGATATTGATGCCGGCTTCTATATGGCTTATACTGTTATGGCTGTAACAGCGGTAGAAAATGAATTTGTAGAATGGGAGGACCTTCTTTGTCAGTGTATTAATTCCATTGAATATACCGATAATTTCGTTAATAATGCCATTGCCCAAAGTAATGAAATGGTGGTTACTTCCCAAAAGCTTAGTCAGAGCTTTAATGAAATTGCGGATGGTATCATGGATTCCTGGAATCAACGAAATGCCAGCGAGGATATTCTTCGTCAGAAACAAAGTGATGCCATTCTTGGATATGAACGGGTATACAATACCGATAACGGAGAAATTTACAAAGCATACAACGGATTTACCGATGACTTTTCATATACTAATATAGAGCCTATCAGTGATGATATGTATACACAGCCAATTGATGGCTATATCGAGTAATCATTGTTTTGAAATATATATGTATTGAGTGTATTAAGAAATAAATTAGCAAACAGAATCAGACTGTTTTGAATATAACTGCCTTTGAAAGAAAACCAAGTGGTTTGCTTGCAGGGGCAGTTTATTTTTGTTTTATTTGTGGAGTTTGGCTTTTACCAATAAATACTCAAGTATTTTTTTCTTCATTTTTGAATACTATAATATATTGTCATTAGAACTAATTGTCAATAGTCTGTGTTAAATTAATTTACATTCCATAGTATATAAATATATTAAATTAAAACTATAGTTTCTATTATTAATTCATGTTTTATTATGAGGTGATTTATTTTGACAAATATTACTCTTATTCTCGGGCAACGCATACGGCATTACCGAAAGCAACAAAAAATGAGCCAGGAACAACTTGCTGAATTTTCAGACCTTCATCCTACCTACATCGGTCAGATTGAACGAGGCGAAAAGAATGCAACGATTGAAAGTATCTATAAGATATCGACAGCCCTTAAAATTCCAATATCCACTCTTTTAGAAAAACTCAATGAATACCATGCTCCTGCTTCAGATATAGATACATCAAAACTTCCAACAGACGATAATATTCCCTTGCAAATATATGAAATCGTTTCTCTCGAATCTAAAGAAAGTCAAATCTTTTTACTTAATATAATTAAATATGTAATAGACTTTCGAAATAAGACAAATTAATATTTTTTAACTATTTATATACAATAGCAAGCATCAAATCTATACGTCCAACAGCCCGTATTTCTTTAGTAATAATTGTTGATACTCTGTATCTGATGCTGCTTTTATGATGTCCTCAATTCTGCCAGCTTCTTTTAATTTGAGAATTAACTGATTAATTCGCTGTTCTCCTTCCTCTATGCCAGATTTTCTTCCCTCTTCAAGTCCTTCTTCTTTTCCTTCTTCCCGAATCAGTGCTTCCCGTTCCCAGCTTTTCATATACTGAACACCTACTTCCTTGTCTTGCTTCACTTCGCTCACATAGTTATGGATTGCCTGTATGTTAGTATCTGTCACATTTTCGGCAATACTGTTTTCTATATATTTTAGCATGTTTTTCAATGCTTGACTAGGGGTTCCTTCCGTTCCTTTTGTGTTCAAATATATCTTTTTGGCACCGTCCTCATATGGAATATCCGGTGCTTCGACACATTGGTTTTTCACAGTATAAACCATTCGTTTTCGGTCAAAGGGGTCATAGGGAAGTATCATAATGATATAGACATTTTTAAGCCTTTGGTAATCCCAGCCACGTTCCAATTGTTTTGCATCAATTAATGCCTGATAATAGCGGGTTCGCCATGGAAGCTTGTCCTTTTCGTAGGTATTATTAGGTTCCATATCGTAGATTGCCGGTTCCAGCTCTACATCCATATCTGTTGTTTCTTCCGACTCGATATAGGCATCCATGCGAATACCATGGAGGTTTGTATCGGTCCCCAGAATTATTTTCTGGGCGGTTACCTTTACCTGTCCGATTGGTCGGTTTAAAATAGTGCTTAATAAAATCCGGCATACCTCTTCGCCCTTTTTTCCTCTGGATATGACCTCTTGAAACAAAAAATCATCCATAAGATTTAATTCTGCCAGACTTCTTCGCATCTGTAAAGTTTCTTTTGTTTTTGTCATAAATTATCTCCTTTTCCTGTTGTATTTTTACAATTTGTTACTTTAATTGTTTTGGGAGTTAAATTGCCAGAATTTTGTCAGCTATCAATTTGACTAATTATTTGAGAATGCTGTTTCCGCTTTCATGAAAACAACGCTGAATTTTCGTTTTTTCTTATTTACATCTTCGAATTTTTATTACAATCATATCAAATACACAGAAGTCCTTAAAATAAAAAACTTGCGGTCTAGTGGTATGATGTTTTTATTTTACATCATACCTTCAAAAACCGCAAGCATTTTGTAATTATTTATTTTACTTTTTGTTTGTATTATGATTGACTTAAACTGTCTTCTACATCAGATATTTCTATACTGCATTTTCTTTCTTCTTTATACCCACACTCCATCGGAGTTCACTGTATAACCGTCAATAATGGTATCATGTGCCATAGCTCCGTTGCTATCCATGTAATACCAGTTGTTTCCTATTTTCTGCCAGCCGGTTTGCATCGCTCCGGAATCGTTCATATAGTACCATGTATCATCTACTGATACCCAGCCTGTCTGCATCGCTCCATCTGCATTTAAGTAATACCATGTACCACCATTATTCAGCCAGCCGGTTGCCATTGCTCCGGAAGCATTCATGTAGTACCATGTGTTTCCTACCTGTACCCAACCGATTTGCATCGCTCCGGAACCGTTCATATAGTACCATGTATTATCTACTAATACCCAGCCTGTCTGCATCGCTCCGTCTGCATTTAAGTAGTACCATGTACCACCATTATTCAGCCAGCCGGTTGCCATTGCTCCGGAAGTATTCATGTAGTACCATGTATTTCCTATCAACTTCCAGCCGGTTTCCATCCAGCCGGCATTGTCAAAGTGATACCAGTTTCCGTCTATCTTCTTCCACTGACTTGCCGGATAACTGCCGTCTGCATTCTGATACCACCATCTGCCACCAGAGTTCTTCCATTCTTTTACAACTGCATTTGGCAGCCATGCTCCGGATTCAGTTACATAGCTGTCTCCAATCCATGTGTCGGATGCCATTTTTCCGTTTTCATCAAAATAGTACCAGCTTCCGTTAATCACCTGCCAGCCTGTCAGCGGTGTTCCATTACCACCCAAGTAATACCATGTATCACCGTCCTGTAACCACTGGTTTGTCAGCATTACGTCATCCCGGTAGTAAGAATACGTGCCATCTGTATTTACTACCCAGCCATTCTTTACTGTCGGAGCCGGTGTTGGGGTCGGCTCCGGATTTGGGGTCGGCTCCGGATTTGATTTTTCCTGTGTCCAAGTTGCGGTTAATGTAATGCCATTTCCACAATCATAATTATAAGTAATAGCATCTGATGTAAATGTTAATACCGTTCCTACTAAAGTACCTCCGGTTACATTCGATATTCTACTTACATCCAATCCTGTATATTTTGATAAATCAACAGAGGACGAAGGAACTGTAATTGTCATACCGGCACAGGAAGTATTAACCGTCACTCCATAAATATTTTCATATGCTTCTTTTATATTTGTATTTTTACTTAAATCTAAGTATGCTATATGATTATTGTCACACTGCAAAGCTATCAATTCCGTATTCTTACTTACATCTAAACTTTTCAACTGATTATCATAACAATACACTTCTTCCAGTACTGCATTCTTACTTACATCCAGATTTGTTAATTGATTGCCGTTACACCACAATTTTCTCAGTGCCGTATTCTTACTTACATCCAGATTTGTCAATTGATTGTTATCACAAAACAACCACAAAAGTTCCGTATTTTTGCTTACTTCCAAACTTGTCAATTGATTGCCATCACAAAATAAAGTTGTTAGTGCCGTATTTTTACTTAAATCCAGACTTGTCAATTGGTTATTCCTGCAAGACAAGCCCTCCAATGCTAGATTTTTGCTTAAATCCAGACTTGTCAGTTGATTGTCAATGCAATACAAATCTGTCAATGCCACATTCTTACTTACATCCAAGCTGGTTAATGAGGTATCATAGCAAGTCAACTTAGTCAATGCTACATTTCCGCTTATATCCAGACTAGTCAATGGGTTGCTAGCACACATCAACTCGGTTAGTGCTACATTTTTACTTACATCTAAACTTGTCAATTGATTGTCATAACAAGACAAATTCGTTAGTGCTGTAAAATATTCCACACCTTCAAGAGAACTAATCCCTAAGTTGTTAGCATTAATCTCAGTCACCCCAGCTATCTCACTTTGTGACAATTCACCGTTACTGTCCTTATCAAAGTTTGACTTAACATATTTCCGGAAGCTGTCATCCGGAAAGTTGGTTTTATCTATGGCAATTTCTGTTTCCTCCGCCCATACATCGTCCAACGTTACATATGGCATTGTCAGCACCATGCCAAATGCCAATAGCCCTGCCAACAACTGTCTGCCTATTCGTTTTTTCATTTCCTCTCCTCCATTCTCAGCAGAACTTACCAATGTTTATGTACTTTGGTATTTCTTCCTTTGTTTCTATGTATTATAGTATATGATTTAAAGATTTTTATGTCAATAGTATATCTCGGCAGTCTATATTCTTCTTAAGTTTCCGGAAAATGTAATTTAAACTCAAAAACGACCACACTTTTCACTTGTGGTCGTTTTCGAGTTCTGTATTTCACGCTATATTCTATTTCAAATATTTCTCCAGATAAATTCCCGTATAACTCTCCGGACACGCTACGACTTCCTCCGGTGTTCCCTGTGTTACAACCGTTCCGCCGCGTACACCGCCTTCCGGTCCTATATCGATAATGTAATCGGCTGTCTTAATCACATCCAGATTGTGTTCAATTACAACTACGGTATTGCCGCCTTCGGTCAGCCGCTGCAAAATATCAATTAACTTATGAACATCTGCAAAGTGCAAACCGGTTGTCGGTTCATCCAGAATATAAATAGTCCTTCCCGTACTTCGTTTACTTAATTCGGTTGCCAGCTTAATTCTCTGTGCTTCACCACCGGAGAGTGCGGTAGACGGCTGTCCCAGCTTGATATAACCAAGTCCTACATCCCGCAGGGTTTCAATCTTTCTTGAAATTGCCGGCAGATTTTCAAAGAAGACACAGGCTTCATCCACCGTCATATCCAACACATCTGCAATGCTTTTTCCTTTGTATTTTACTTCCAGTGTTTCACGATTATATCGTTTTCCATGGCAGACCTCACATGGAACATATACATCCGGCAGGAAATGCATTTCAATCTTAATGATACCGTCTCCCTTACATGCCTCACAGCGTCCGCCTGATACATTAAAGCTAAACCGCCCTTTCGTATATCCGCGGGTCTTTGCATCAACGGAAGAAGCAAACAAATCCCGAATCATATCAAATACTCCGGTATACGTTGCCGGATTCGACCTTGATGTTCTTCCAATCGGAGACTGGTCAATATTAATCACCTTATCTAATTGTTCCATGCCGAGAATCCTGTCATGATTTCCCGGTTTCTCCTTCGCACGATTCAAATCCCTTGCCAGATGCTTATACAGAATCTCATTTACCAATGAGCTTTTTCCCGAACCGGATACACCTGTTACACAGGTCATCACGCCCAGTGGGAATTTTACATTGATATTCTTCAAATTGTTTTCTCTGGCTCCCTGTACCTCAATCCAACCGGTTGGCGTTCTTCGTACTGCGGGAACCGGAATTTTCTTTCTGCCGCTTAGATACGCACCTGTAATGGATGCCTTGCATTTCATAATCTCCTTTGCCGTACCACAGGCAACAACCTCACCGCCATATTCACCCGCTCCGGGACCTATATCTACAATATAATCGGCTGCCAGCATAGTATCCTCATCATGCTCTACCACAATCAAAGTATTTCCTAAGTCGCGTAACCGTTTCAGAGTCGCTATCAGCTTATCATTGTCCCGCTGGTGTAATCCGATACTTGGCTCATCCAGAATATATGCAACCCCCACAAGTCCGGAGCCTATCTGGGTTGCCAGCCGGATTCGCTGTGCCTCGCCACCGGACAATGTAGCAGTCGGTCGGTATAATGCCAGATAATCAAGCCCTACGTCCATTAAGAACTGTATTCTGGCTCGAATTTCCTTTAATATTACGCCTCCTATCATCTGCTGCCGGTCTGTAATCGTTAAACCCTGTAAATATGCGTGCAAATCTGCTATCGACATTTCCGTAATTTCTGCAATATTCTTATCATCGACTGTAACTGCCAGAGATTCCTTCTTTAACCGCTTTCCTTTACATTCCTCGCAAGGCGTAATAGACATATAGCTCTCATATTCCTCCCGCATAGACTGAGAAGATTCCCGATACCTCCGCTTAATATTCTCAACCAGTCCTTCAAAGGTAATATCATAGACACCTTCTCCCCGCTGTCCTTTATAACGTACCTTTACCGGGCGTGTTCCGGTTCCATACAACAGTAAGTCTTGAATTTCCTGTGGATAATCCTGAAACGGAGTATCCATATCAAAGCCAAATTCTTCTCCCAATGCGTCCAGAATTGCCCGGCTAAAGCTGCCCTCCTTGCAGGCAGACTGCCAGCCCATAACCTGAAAACAACCTTCATTAATACTTAACCGTCTATCCGGAACCATCAGGTCTACATCAAATTCCATCTTATACCCTAATCCATGGCAGACCGGGCAGGCACCAAATGGGTTATTAAAGGAAAAGCTTCTCGGTTCAATCTCTTCAATACTGATACCACAATCCGGACAGGAAAAGCTGTCACTGAACTTCAATTGTTCGCCACCGATTACATCTACGGTCATATTTCCCTCTGCCAGCTTCAAAGTCGTTTCAATCGAATCTGCCAGACGCTGTTCGATTCCTTCTTTTACTACCAGACGGTCTACAATAACATCAATGGAATGTTTGATATTCTTGTCCAGCGTAATTTCTTCTGCCAAATCATACTGGTTTCCGTCAATAATTACCCGCACATAGCCGCTCTTCTTTACGCTTGCCAACAGCTTCTCATGTCTTCCCTTCCGTCCTTTTACTACCGGAGCCAGTAATTGAAACCGGGTTCCCGGCTCTAATTCCAGAATTGCATCTACCATCTGGTCTACTGTCTGGCGTGCAATTTCCTTTCCGCATTTCGGGCAATGCGGAATACCGATTCTGGCGTACAGCAAACGAAAATAATCATAAATTTCCGTTACGGTTCCTACTGTAGAACGCGGATTCCGGTTCGTTGATTTCTGGTCAATGGAAATAGCAGGAGATAGTCCCTCAATCAATTCCACATCCGGTTTCTCAGCCTGTCCCAGAAATTGTCTGGCATAGGAAGATAACGACTCCATATAGCGTCGCTGTCCCTCTGCATAAATTGTATCAAATGCCAGAGATGACTTTCCGGACCCCGACAAACCGGTCATTACTACCAGTTCATTTCTGGGAATATCAATATCAATATGCTTCAGATTATGTTCATTTGCTCCACGAATTTTTATATATTCCTTTTTCGTTGCCATGTCTCCGATTCTCCTGTTATATATTTCTCTTTTTTAATTAATCATCCAAATCCCGCAGTGTTATCTTTAATTCCTTTAATTCATCACGCAATACTGCTGCCAATTCAAAATTCAGCTCTGCAGCTGCCTGATTCATCTTTTTCGTCTTCCGGGCGATTGCTTCTTCTAATTCCTTCCTTGTCATAGACTCTGCATCCTTTTGTGCGGTTTCCGGACTCTCAGAGCGGTCTTCATTGCTGATAACATCCCGAATCTCCTTCACAATCGTCTTCGGTATAATTCCATGCTCTTTGTTATAGGCATCCTGTATTTCCCGCCGCCGGTTCGTTTCAGAAATGGCTATCTGCATAGACCGGGTAATGGTATCCGCATACATCAATACCCTGCCTTCACTATTTCGTGCCGCACGTCCTATAGTCTGAATCAAAGAAGTCTCCGAGCGAAGGAATCCCTCTTTGTCTGCATCGAGGATTGCCACCAATGTAATCTCCGGTATATCCAGTCCTTCCCGCAGCAGATTAATTCCAACCAGAACATCAAACACTCCCAGCCGCAGGTCTCTTACAATCTCGATTCGTTCCAACGTATCAATATCCGAATGCAGATATTTAACCTTAATTCCAACCTCCCGCATATAATCGGTCAAATCCTCTGCCATACGTTTCGTTAATGTTGTCACCAGAACCTTATGCCCTTTCTCAGTCTCCAGATTCACCTCGGATATTAAATCATCAATCTGCCCCTCAATCGGTCTTACTTCAATCGATGGGTCAAGCAAGCCGGTCGGACGAATAATCTGCTCGGTCCGCAACAGCTCATGCTGTGCTTCATATTCAGACGGAGTTGCCGATACAAACAGCAGTTGGTCTATCTTGGATTCAAATTCCTCAAAGTTCAAAGGTCGATTGTCCAATGCTGACGGCAACCGGAATCCATAATCTACTAAGGTCATTTTTCTGGAACGGTCTCCGGCATACATACCGCGAATCTGTGGCACCGTAATATGTGATTCATCAATAATCATCAGAAAATCATCCTTAAAAAATTCCAGAAGTGTATTCGGCGTTGCCCCTGCCGGCAAGCCTGCCATCGGTCTGGAATAGTTCTCAATTCCGGAACAAAAGCCTGTCTCCCGTAGCATTTCCATATCAAAATTCGTCCGTTCCGCAATCCGCTGGGCTTCAATTAATTTCTCCCGTTCCTTAAAGTATGTTACCCGTTCTGCTAATTCCGCTTCTATTTCTTCGATTGCCCGATTCATTTTTTCTTTGGCAACCACATAATGGGAAGCCGGAAAGATACAGGTAAAATTAAGTGACCTGTGAATCTCACCTGTCAAAGGGTCAAATTCCGTAATCCGGTCTATTTCATCTCCAAAAAATTCTACCCGGACTGCATTTTCAAATGTGGAAACCGGAATAATTTCCAATACATCTCCACGTACCCGGAATGTGCCACGTTTAAAATCCATGTCATTTCTCATATACTGGATATTAACCAGCTCGCGAATGACTGCATCCCGGTCCTTATTCATTCCCACTCTCAAAGAAATCATCATTTCCCGGTAATCATCCGGGTCACCAATTCCGTAAATGCACGAAACCGAGGATATTACAATAACATCCCGTCTCTCGATTAATGCCGCAGTTGCACTATGACGTAATTTATCAATCTCATCATTGACTGCAGAATCTTTTGCAATATAAGTATCGGTGGACGGTACATAAGCCTCCGGCTGATAATAATCATAGTAGGAAACAAAATACTCAACTGCATTATGTGGAAAAAATGCTTTAAATTCGCTGTATAACTGGGCTGCCAATGTCTTATTGTGAGCTATTACCAGCGTTGGCTTATTTAGTCTGGCAATTACATTTGCCATCGTAAATGTCTTTCCCGAACCGGTTACACCCAACAGGGTTTCAAACTGATTGCCTGCTTGAAATCCTTCTACCAATGCCTCAATTGCCTGCGGCTGGTCTCCGGTGGGTTCATATTCTGACACTAATTCAAAATGGTCCATCTTAGATTCTCTCCTTTATATTTTCTACTTCTGGACAACATTCCCTAAAAAATTTAGTAATAATTTTATTTCTAGCCTTTTAGATATTTTTCTACTTCCCTGTCAAATTCAGAAATATATTCTTTATCCTGTTTGACCCTAAACACTTCATACTCTTTTTCAGCTTTTTGCATAGCTGTATCATGAGAAATCTTTCCTTTTCCATCCAGTACCTTTTGCCTATTATTTATCAAAAACTGATTCGTTTGTTCAACCCAGTCCTGCATACTCATTAATATCTCATCTTCAGCCATTAATTCTGCATAATCAATAAACATTGTTACCAATCTGTTTAATCGCGATAATTCTTTTTCATTTAAATAATTTTTGGCTATTCCAATATCTCGTTTTAAAATTTTCCCATCTGGAGCATCTTTCCATGTAGTCAAGCCCATTGCAGGTTGCTCCGAATTAGCACGTTCATATATCAGCTCTGCAGCAGTTTTTCCTGTAACAGCAAAATGCAATTTATTTTGAACAAAAGAATAAAATTTCTTTGTAACATCACTATTTTTATCATAATCGTAGCTACATTGTTCGAAAACATCCGTAATTTTTTGATAAGCTCTTCTCTCGCTTGCCCTAATTTCACGAATCCGCTCTAGTAATTCATCAAAATAATCTTTTCCAAAAGGCTTTCCATTTTTAAGCATATCATCATTCAACACAAAACCCTTAGTAATATATTCTTTTAATGTTTTAGTAGCCCACTGTCGAAAACGTGTAGCCTTCTTAGAATTTATTCGATACCCAACAGCTATAATGGCATCCAGATTATAGCATTTTACTTTCCTTTTAACATTACGCTGTCCTTCATTTTGAACTACCGAGAAAAACTCGGTAGTTTCGTTTTCATCCAATTCTTCTTCCTTATAAATATTTTTCAAATGCAAGGAAATATTATCCGTTGTACAACCAAACAAATCTGCCATTGCTTTTTGTGTCATCCAAAAAATATCTTCTTTAAATATTACATTTACACAAATATTAGTGCCTTCCACTTGATATAAAACAACTTCATGTTCTTGGTTCATTTATTTATCCTCTTATTCTAACCGTTTACAAATATATTATTTTATCTTCTATCGTTTACATTTGTTTGCTATCATTACTCCATTATCACTCTTTATATATCTCATTTGTTCTGTTATTATGCCCATTATATCAAAACCATAAATAAAAGTACAGCTTTAATCGAACTTTTGTTCTGTTTTGATATATTCTTTCCAGTATGCTATAATTTTCCTAATTAATGGTTTGTAGGAGGTCCGCTATGAAAAAGAAGTCAAATACATGGATTGCTGCTGCACTTCTCACCATTGCAGCAACTATCAGTATGATTTATTGTCTGTTGGAATTTAGACACACCTTATGGATATTGGCAATTTCCTGTATTGTACTGTTGCTCTCAGCCTTTTGGTTATTTCTTTGTCTGTCGCGTAGACAAAGCCGCTTGCACAGTAAGTCAATCGGAGAAGAACAACATGAACGTATGAATTATGAAGGAATGAAACTGCAAGGCGAGGAATTGATTCGTCTGGTTAATACCCTTGGAAAAGGAACTTATGTATATAGCAAAAAAACAGCCGAGCAACTGGATGCTTTGAATAAACAAATTCAAAGTGAAGTATTTATTCATCAGCAATTGGTTAATAAGCTTATAAAAGAAGAAACTAGAATTGCAAAGTTTCAGGTAAAATATGGTCAGGAGGATACTGCAAAATTAATACAAGCTCTTGCGGATAACCGTAACCGTCTTCAGACTACTCTGCAGGATGCTGTTTCCGCTCTTCCGAATCCTGTGGCAAACGATTCTGTTCCAACGGATACCGCTTCCATGGATGTAAATATTGATATGAGTGAAATTACAGCCTGTCTGCATGAGATTACATCTGAACTGACACATATGAATGAAACTATAATCGAGCTTCAGCATCAGGTAAATAACCTGTCGGAAATGCCAATCTATCATCAGTCCGTCAGTATGAATAGTACGGAAATGAATGCTCCGGAGGCAAATACTACCCAAACAGATGCTCTGACTTCCTTTATTACCGACATGGATACCTCCGAAGGAAATGCTCCAGAAGTGAACAGCACTGAAACGGACGCTATGGCTTCCTTTATTACCGACATGGATACCTCCGAAGGAAACACTACGGAAGCTGCTATTGCAGAGGAACAGCCGGAAACAATAGATTTGGGGGAGGAAATAGAGATACCGGCAACCGATACAACACCGGAGGAATTTATTGAGCCTGCATCCGAACCGGAGACCGTTACCATTGAAGTTCCGAAAGACGATAATGCAAACCGACAGTTATCACCGGAGGAAATTGCTGCTTTATTTGCATCCTTGAGTTAATAATCTATAATTACGATAATTGTAATCGTTTGAAGCCAATATAAAACGCTGTAAATCCATTCATGAATTTACAGCGTTTTGTTATTTATGATGCACCATTTAATATTTCAATTGCCTTTTGTAACTGCGTATCCTGTTCCTCCGGAATTACCGGTTCATATTCTAATTCCTCCGGTAACTCTACCGTAACATCCGGTTCAATTCCTTTTTCGTGTATATCATTTCCGTTTGGTGTGAAGTATTTTGCAATTGTTAATTTCACTGCGGAGCCATCCGTCAGCGGAATTACCTGTTGCACGATTCCTTTTCCAAAGGTGGTAGTTCCCACAATGGTTGCTACTCCATGGTCCTTCATACAACCGGAGAATATTTCAGAAGCACTTGCACTATTTCCATTTACCAATACCACCATTGGAATGTCCAGTGATTGCTTACTATCTGCTTCGTAGCTCTCTAATACCGTTCCATTCTTGTCTTCCGTATATACAATCGTACCTTCGGAAAGAATCTGATTACACATATCAACAACAATATGAACGTATCCTCCCGGATTATTACGCAAGTCAATAATTAGCGACTGCATACCTTGTGCCTGCAAATCTGCTATTGCTACTCCAAACTGTTCTGCGGTCTTTTCATAGAAATCTGTAACCTCTATGTAACCAATGCCATTATCAAGCATTTTATAACTGACCGTAGAATTATCAATCGTTCTACGTTCAATTGTCAAGGTCAATTCTTCAGATATACTCGGACGATATACAGTTACATCCACAGTGGTTCCCGGCTCTCCCTTAATCCATGTAACCACCTCGGATACATCCTCTCCGTCTAATTTCTTTCCGTCTACAGCAGTAATTACATCCTTCGGCAGCATACCTGCATCTTCTGCCCCACTTCCCTGAAATACACGAATAACGGTCAGTGTCTTTGTTTCTACATTCTGCTGAATCGATACACCGATTCCTTCGTAAGAGCCGGTTGAGGTATCCATCATATCTGCATATTCCTCTGCCGTATAATATACCGAATACGGGTCATCCAGACTTTCCATAATGCCCTTATATATATATTCCTCTCGTTCAGAATCATCACTTGCATCAAAGTAGAAGTTATCATCAATCAGGTTGTTAATGGTATCTACCTTTTCTTCTACATCTGTTGTATACAAAGAAGTTCCTGACTGACTGGCTGTGGCTCCACTGTTACTCCATGAACTGCCGCTGTTTCTTAACTGTTGAAGTAACGGACTGCATCCGGTACATAGTACCAGTAATAAAGATAATCCTACACCTGCTTTTGCTATTTTTTTCATAACTACATTCCCTTTCCATCTATGATTTTCTTATTTACCATTCGAAAATCCTCCCCGGATTTGGATTTATGTTAAAAATACCCCATTGGGTCTACTGAATATTGAGAGGAGGTATATCCTCCAACCCGTACTTCAAAATGTAAATGTCTGCCCTGTGTTGCACCCGTTGCTCCGGATAGCATAATGGTATCTCCGGCATTTACATACTGTCCTTCTGTTACATACATGACAGATGCATGCATATAAATGGTATATAATCCGTCTCCATGACTAATAATAATCCAGTTTCCTGCGGTAGCACTGGTTCTTGCAAGCACTACAACGCCACTGGCTGCTGCCACTATCGGAGTTCCGTCCGGGCATCCAATATCAATCCCGTAATGATTTGCAGTCACAACTCCGCTGGCTTCTCTGGTTCCAAAACCGGAATTAATCTTCGTACTGCTCGGACATGGCCACGTTAAAGACCCTCCGCCATATGGTACATAAGTTTCTCCGCTTCCGGTATCTACACTTTCATTATTTTCTGCCGCAGCCGCTATTGCTCTTGCTGCCTCTGCTTCTATCTCCGCAATGCGGTCTGCTGCTGCCTGAATCTCTGCATCATATTGCTCTACCAGTTCCTTTTGGTCTTCAATATTTTCCTCGCACTTCTGCATTTCAACTGCCTTTGCCTCCAGCAAGGTGTTGACCGTTGCCTCTTTCTCCTGTTCCTGTGCCGTTACAACCTCCACATCTGCAAGTGTATTCTGTAGTTCCTGCTCCGTTGCTGCTATTTCCTCCCGGATTGCCACCATATTTTCCAACATCTGATAATCATACTGTGACATTGCTGCGGCATATTCCGGTCGATTCAAAATATCACTCATAGATTCTGAGGATAAAATTGCCGTAAGGTAGTCTGTCGTACTATTTTCATACATGAACTGGATTCGTACACACATTTCCTGATATTGCTGTTCTTCTCTTATTTTTGCATCTTCTAACGCAGCTTCGGTTTCTGTAATTTTTGCTTCTAATTCTGATTTCTGCTGATTCAAATCCGTAATCTGCACCTGAATAGCATCCATTTGTGCGTCCAATTCCTGAATATACGATGCCAAATCACTCTTGTCTTTCTCTAATTCACTTAGGATTCGCTGTGCTTCATTCTTATTTGCTTCTGCATCCTCTTTATCCTTTTGTGCATCATCCAGTGAGCCGGCATAGGTCTGTGTTGTCAGCACCAGCAAAAGTATAAATGCTACGCATGATTTCCAATACCACTTTTTGTTTTTCATTCGTCCATCATCAACCTTTATTTTTATTTACTGGAAATACGTCAATGGGTCTACAGAATACGCGGAAGTATAACCACCTACACCCACACCAAAATGCAGATGCGGCCCTGTTGACCATCCTGTAGAACCAACCAACAAGACGGTATCCCCGGCATTCACATACTGACCTTCTGTTACACACAGCTTAGAGCCATGCATATACATAGTATATAACCCATTACCATGACTGATTACCACCCAGTTACCCGCAGAATTACTGTAGCGTGAAATAATTACCACACCGCTTGCAGCTGCTACTGCCGGTGTTCCTGCAGGTGCTCCAATATCAATTCCCTTATGATTTGCATTCACATATCCGCCATCCGGTGTACGGTATCCAAAGTAAGAGGTAATTCTTGTACTGGACGGACACGGCCACGTTAATGCTCCACCGGAATACGGAACAAACTCCCCATTTGCATTAGCGGCAGCCTCAATCTCTGCAATCTTCTGAGCGGCAGCCTGAATTTCCGCATCACATGCATCAATAATCTTCTGCTGCCGTTCAATCAAATCATCATATTCTTCTACCTTCTGTGATTTTTCATCAATTAATGCAGTTGTCGTAGCTTCCTCTTCTTCTACTTGTGCAGTCAAGGTCTCTACCGACTGCAAATCCATCTGCAACACCTGTTCCGCATTTGCAATTTCCTCTCTGGTTTGAATCAGTTCATCCAGCATCCGGTAATCATAATCTGCAATGGCAGATGCATATTCAGACTGGTTCAACACATCACTCATCGATGCTGCCGAAAGCAATACCTCTGCATAATCCACACTGTCATTCTCATACATAAACTGGATTCTTGCACACATATTTGCATACTGCTTTTCTTCATTTGCTTTCGCAATCTCTAATTCTGCCTGCTTATCGGAAATCTGTCCCTGTAAATCTTCCTTTTCTGCATTTAAGCCTGCAATTTTATCCTGTATTTCCGATAATTCCCCGTCTAGTTTTGTAATCCAGACCTCCAAATCATTTTTATCCTTCTCAAGCCCTGCCAGAATATCTTCCGCATCACTCTTATTATCCTCTGCTGCCTTCTTGTCCTGCTGGGCATCATCCAAAGAGCTTGCATATACCTGTGTAGAAATCACACATACCATGGCAACCGCCAACATTCCTTTCACTATTCGCAACCACTTTTTCACATTCATCACCTATACCTTCAAATGCTTCCTCGTTGTTACTACACTACCTACAAAACCAATACCAATACCAATCAACAAACATACCGGGGTCAATACATGAAAGACCTCACTTCTAGGAAGAAATGTCATTAAATTCGTAATTCCTGAAAAATTGCTTGTCAAAAATTCAATTACCATACTATACATAAAATAAAGCAATACACATGGAACTACCGAACCAGCAAAGCCTATTGTAATTCCCTCTACGATAAACGGAGTTCTTACAAAGAAATCCGTTGCTCCTATCAGCTTCATAATAGAAATTTCTTCTTTTCTGACGGTAATACCAATCGTAATGGTATTACTAATCAGGAATATAGAAACCAGTAGCAGAATCACAATAATACCAATCGAAGCATATCCTACCAACACATTAATGGATGCCAGATTCTCTGCCGTAACAGTTGAACTCTTAACCAACCGTACACCATTAATTCCTTCCAGAAACTTTACAAACTCGGTCTGCTGGGAAACATCCTTAATGGTAATATTATATGTTGCACAGTTCGCCAGTGGATTATCTTCCCCGAATGCCGCATTAATTTTTTCCGAATCATTTCCGTAAAGCTTCGGAGCAAATTCCTTCCATGCCTCCTCTGCCGACATATAATCCATTGTATTTACTTCCGGTCTTACCCGAATTTCTTCTCCAATCCGGTCAATATCTTCCTGTGATATTCCTTCATCAAAAAACACCGTAACCGCAACCGATTCTTCCATCTGCTTCATCATAGATTCAAAATTCACAACAATTGCATAAAATATACCGAATAAGAAAAGGCACGCAACAATTGTTCCTACAGAGGCAAGAGAAAAGAGCAAATTCCGCTTTATATTTTTTAACCCCTGTAAAAAGCAATACCATAATGTACTAATCTTCATCTATATATCCACCCTTTTTCACATCACTGATAACGATACCCTTCTTCAAGGTTACCACTCGTTTTTTCATTGCATTTACTATTTCACGATTATGTGTTACGACTACAACCGTCGTTCCACGCTTATTAACCTCATCCAGCAGGTTCATGATTTCCCATGAATTTCTTGGGTCCAGATTACCTGTCGGCTCATCCGCCAGTAAGATAGATGGGTTATTTACCAAGGCTCTCGCCAATGCTACTCTCTGTTGCTCACCACCGGACAATTCTTTTGGATAAGACTTATATTTTTCACCCAGACCAACCATTGTAAGCATAGAAGGCACCTGCCGTCGTATATAACGTGGTGGGGTCTCTACAATCCGCTGTGCAAATGCTACATTTTCATATACTGTTCTATCCTTCAGTAAGCGGAAATTCTGGAATACAACGCCTATATCCCGCCGTATTTTAGGAATATCCTTTCTTTTTATCTTAGAATAATCTTTTCCGTTAATTGTAATCTTTCCGGTAGTCGGGTCCAACTCCTTTAACAACAGCTTGATTAAGGTTGTCTTTCCGGAGCCGCTGCTTCCTACTATAAACACAAATTCACCTTTCTCAATGGTAATGCTTACATCATTCAAGGCAGTCGTACCGGTTGGATACTTCATTGTTACATGGTCAAGTGCTAACATCTTCTGTGTCCCTTTCCATTTATATATTTGTTACATCTAATAGTCCAATGATTCCATATACTTCATATACTTCACTACCATTAATGCAATTTTAAAGGTAATGGCATCCTCAAATACCCGCAAATCCAGTCCTGTGCTTTTCTGCAATTTATCCAGACGATATACCAGCGTATTACGATGGATGTATAACTGTCTTGAAGTCTCAGATACGTTCAGACTGTTTTCAAAGAACTTATTAATGGTTGTCAGAGTCTCCTCATCAAACTCGTCCGGAGATTTTCCATCAAATATTTCCTTAATAAACATCTTACATAACGGTATCGGCAACTGATAAATCAACCGTCCAATTCCAAGATTGCTGTATGCAATAATATTCCGATTGCCATAAAAGATTTTTCCTACATCCAATGCCATTTTAGCTTCCTTGTAGGAACGTGAAACCTCTTTTATTTCATTTACAATTGTACCGTATGCCACATGTACGGTAGACATTGCTTCTGTATTCAGCATATCTACAATTACCTTTGCCGTCTTGCTCAAATCGTCATAGGTTTCATTTGCCTTCACTTCTTTTACCAGAATAATATTCTTTTCATCAACGGCTGTAATGAAGTCCTTGGACTTTGCAGAGAATATATTTCTTACAGTCTCTAATGCATTGTTATCCTTTTCGGTTTTGGTTTCGATAATAAACACGATTCTCCGGACATCTGTATCAATATGTAGCTTCTTTGCCCGATTATAAATATCAACCAGCAATAAATTATCAAGCAACAGATTTTTAATGAAATTATCCTTGTCAAATCGTTCCTTATAAGCCACCAACAGATTCTGAATCTGAAATGCAGCTATTTTTCCTATCATATATACGTCATCGGTTTCACCTTTTGCCAAAATGACATATTCCAATTGATTGTCGTCAAATACCTTAAAGAACTGATAACCCTGCAACACCTGACTTTCTGCTGGTGAATCCACAAATGCCAATACTGCTTTTTCATATTCATCCGCATCCCGCAATGTAGATGCCAATATCTTGCCTTCTGTATCCATAACACACAAATCAATCCTGGCAATGGATTTGATTCCCTCTATGGTGTCTTGTAGAATCTGATTTGAAATCATTTCACCCGCTCCTTGTCCATCCTATTTTAACTACACCCCAATTTTTCGCCATGCCCACCTCGGCTCCGCCTCGGTGTCGGCTATCGCCGTATAAAAACCGCCCCACCAAGGATGACGTGCGAGCAAGCTCTCAGTCACCCTTGGTGTGTCAGTTTTTGCATGGCTTGTTAGTATTATCATATAGCAAAATGGCCAAAAAAAAAAGAGGAAATATATAAAAACATATATTTCCTCTAAAAAATTCACAATTTAGACAAACTTTTTTTGAACTAGTTTACAACTACCTGCTCAGTATCCTTATCGAAGATATGAATCTTGCTTAAGTCAAATGCTAACTGTACTGTATCACCAGGTCTAGCTGTTGTACGAGCATTTACTCTTGCTGTAATATCGAACTGGTCGATTGTGAAGTATAAGTAAACTTCTGCACCTAACATTTCATAGATGTTAATCTTTGCATCAATGATACTTTCCGGTGAAGACTCGATGAACAACTGCTCATCATGGATATTCTCTGGACGGATACCTAAGATTACTTCCTTATCAATGTAGTTCATTTCAATCAACTTAGCTGCCTTTGTATCAGGAACCTTGATTGAGTGAGAACCAAACATTAACAATACATCTGAACCAGATTTTACTACCTTACAATCAATGAAGTTCATTGGAGGCATACCCATGAAACCTGCTACGAATAAGTTACATGGCTTATCGTATAAGTTCTGTGGTGTATCTACCTGCTGAATAATACCATCCTTCATAACTACGATTCTGGTACCCAGTGTCATAGCTTCTGTCTGGTCATGTGTTACATAAATGATAGTTGTCTGCAGTCTCTGATGCAGCTTAGAAATCTCAACACGCATCTGAACACGCAACTTAGCATCCAAGTTAGATAAAGGCTCATCCATCAAGAATACCTTTGGCTCACGCACGATAGCACGTCCCATAGCAACACGCTGTCTCTGACCACCGGACAAAGCCTTCGGCTTACGGTCTAACAGATGTTCAATATCCAGAATCTTAGCAGCCTCATGTACCTGCTTGCTAATCTTTTCTGCCGGAACCTTTCTCAGCTTCAAACCAAATGCCATATTGTCAAATACGCTCATATGTGGATACAAAGCGTAATTCTGGAATACCATCGCAATATCTCTATCCTTTGGTTCTACATCATTTACCAGACGATCACCAATCCATAACTCACCCTGTGTAATATCTTCCAAACCTGCAATCATACGCAAGGTAGTAGACTTACCACAACCAGATGGACCTACAAAAATGATAAATTCCTTGTCTTCAATTTCCAGATTAAAATCCTTAACAGCATTAAAGCCGTTTGGATAAATCTTATACACGTTCTTAAGTGATAAACTAGCCATTCAAAATTCCTCCTTGGATTATGCTTAATATTCTGACTAACGATATGCCTATGATACCTCATTTACCTCCTAAAAACCATATTACTATTCCACAAATTAAAGAAAATTAATTTGTGGATTCTGTATATTGACGCTATTTTTTATGCAAATCTATTAATTTTTTTTGCTTTTTATCGTCTATTCTGCCCTATATTGCAGAAAGCCTTCTCCTACTATTTCATTGGCATTGACCACTATAACGAAGGCATCCGGGTCAAGTTCAAAGACAAGCTCTTTGAGCTTTACAATCTCTTTTCCGGAAGCCACACACATCAACATCATCCGCTGCTTTCCGGTATGCATTCCGGTTACACGAATTCCGGTCACTCCTCTTTGTGCTTCTTCCATAAACCGGTGGCTGATTTCCTCTGCATGATTTGAAATAACATAGCCTACTTTTGCAAACTTCCAGCCATTCATAATGCCGTCTGAGAGCTTTGTCACTACAAAAATTGCAATTAAAGCATATAATGCATGCTCCAATCCGAAAATTGCCGCACCCGCAATCACAATTACCCCATCCACCACCGATAATATCTGTGCCTCCGACCAATATTTCATACGCCTTTGAAGTAATACTGCCAGCAAATCCATGCCTCCGGTTGTCGAACCGACCATGAATACCAAGCCCAGACCTGCCCCCATTAAAACTGCTCCAAACAGGGTCTGAAGCAATATACTCTGAATAGGAAATGCCCGAATCGGCACAACCGCCAGATAGATTGTGAAAATTATGGCAGATAACAGCCCTCGATATAGAAAGCGTTTTCCCAACCGCAGATACGCGACCACAAATAAAGGAATATTGCATACCAGATTTGTAAGCCACAACGGCACTCCTCCGGTCACAATATCCCCTGTTATTTCTTTTATAATGATTCCGATGCCGGTCACTCCGCCAGTTACCAGTTGCATCGGTTCAAACACACAATTTACGGAAACCGCCATCAGTCCGGTTCCCACCAAAATGGCAAGTCCTCTCCATACCTGATTCCGTTTTTCGATTTCTATCATGATTTTTGATTCCTTTTACTATATTTTTGCAGATTTTTCTTCAGTCTTCTGCTCATAGTAATAGTATGGAACATTTTTTTCTTTTTAGTCATTTCCTCTATCAGAAGATTGCCGACACAAATGCACAAGCGTGCATTCGTTTTTCTCCGTTCATATTCCATATAGTGCCGCAACTCTCCCAGCCGAATTCCCAGAATCAGAATCTCCGGTGCAACGGAGTTAATATCATTTACCAACATCTCCATGGATTGCATCTCATTCATATTCAGGCTATGAATTGCCAGATACGGATAAGTCTTACGAATCTCTTCTAAGACTATGGCTTCCTCCTCCGCCTTATCCATAAGGATACAGACATCCAGCCCCATATCTGCTGCATATTCACACATTTTGAATACATATTGCTTTACCGAACATTCCTCCTGTTCGGAACGTCCCCTCTTACGAAACAGGGAACGAACTGCATCGTCCCCCGGTATCCACTGTATTCTTTCATTTTCTGTCAGAAGCTTTCCCGCTTCCGATAACGGTCTGCACTGTTCACCCGAAACAAAAAATATGGTGTGCAATGCGGGTTCTTCAATATAATCACAGCTTTCGGCATATAACTGCTGTGAATTGCAAAGATAGAATGGTATATTAAACGCCCGTTCTTTCATATAAATTCTTCCGTTTCCCTACTGTGCATCTTCAGTACCGATAATAATCTGAATCTCTGCCCCGCTGCTGATTGTTCCGACTTCTACGGTTGCATTCTGGAAGTAAGAAACCAAATCCTGTCCCATGCCGTCCTGAGAAACCACAATCTTCGTACTTGTCAATGCTTCGGTCTCATAATTACCAATCGTATCTACCGTAAAGCCTTCACCCTGCAATTTTTCCTGCCATTTTGCAGCAACTCCGGCAACATCGGTACTGTTCAAAACCTCGATACTATGTCCTACGGAAGATATAGGTTCTGCGGTTGTCACAGCTTCTGTGGTTGCTTCTGTACTGATATCTGCTGCCTCGGAGGAACTACCACCTTCGTTTATTTCAGAGGTTGCAATCGATGGATCTTCCGATGAACCTTTATCCTTATTACTTCCTCCGCCAAATAACTGTATCATAAAATAAATTGCGAAAACCACAATTGCAATTCCTAATATTACAATCAATGTCTTCAAAAACGCTTCACCAAATAATTTTAACATTTTCTTATTCAATTTCAAAACCTCCCAATATACATTGTCACTTGTCGAAAACTCTGTATCTGAGTATAGCAAACAAAACTTTCATTTTCAAGTCATTGATTCTATGTTATATTATTTTTAAGAATTTAGTACGCTTTATGACAGGAGGCTTTAAAATGTCTGCTACAGCAATTATTACCGGTGCATCTTCCGGTATTGGAAAATCTATTGCACTTACCCTTGCCAAGGAATATGACAGGATTGCCATTACATCCTATCACCATCCTGATGATTTATTAAATACAAAAGAGCTTCTTACAAAGCTGGGTGTTGACTGCATTGCTGAATGTGGTAACTGTGGCGATTATGCTTTCGTTCAGGGATTTGTTGCCAAAGTTCTTCAGCAATGGGGGCAAATTGATGTTTTGATTAATAATGCCGGTATTTCTCATGTAGGTCTTTTGACAGACCTTTCCGTTCCCGAATGGAACCAACTGATTCAGACAAACCTGTCTTCTGTCTTCTATTACTGCCATGAGGTCATCCCTGTGATGGTGCATGTGCATAGCGGACGGATTCTGAATATTTCCTCTGTCTGGGGAGAAGTGGGTGCCTCCTGTGAGGCTGCCTATGCCGCTACCAAGGGTGGAATCAACGCCCTTACCCAATCTCTCGGTAAAGAGCTTGCCCCAAGCGGAATTGCCGTTAATGCATTGTCCTGCGGTGTGATTGATACCGGAATGAATCATTGTTTTTCAAAAGAAGAGCTAAATGAATTAGAGGAAAGCATCCCTTTTGGGAGAATGGCTGCTCCGGACGAGGTTGCCCGGATGGTAAAGCAGCTTCTGGATTCCCCATCCTATCTGACCGGTCAAATTATCCGTTTTGACGGTGCGTGGCTTTAAGCAGCTCCTGCAAGCATTCTTCTACCGTTACGGGAATCTGATTTACCGATTCCCGCTGACCGCTGCACACACTACAGGCATATCCGGGTTCCAGTGTAAGCACTTGGCAAATCGGCATGGTTCCGATTGAAATTCCTTGTTCCAAAAGCCTTTTCTGCCACTCTTCATTTTTCTCAGAATCCCACAGAAATTCCACCAGTCCATTTCCCCGATTCGTTAAGAATTTCCGGATAGGAAGTGTAAATCCCAGACCCGTATATTTCATAACGCTCTCCTTCATGGTCCAATATTCCGCAAATACCTTGGGTCGTTCTGCTTCTGCTCTTCCTAAAATATCATTTTTCTCCTGTTCAGGAAAAAAGCGTTTTACCACCTGCTCCCGATATTTGGCCTCTTGTTCTACATCCACCCCTAATGCCATCCGGGAAGCTCCGCAGACAATCCAGCCTCCGGAGTGGCTGATATTATAGTGATAGTCTGTCTCCTCCTGTCCGATAATATACGGCTTTCCCTGTTCACCAAGTTCTATTTTCCCTGCAAGATTTGTAATGCCAAATTCCTTCCGGCAGACATAGCTTTCCAACAATCCCGTTACCAACCCCCGGCATTGGTCTTCAAAACGCCGAAAACGCAGGGCTTTCGCCTTGCGTTCCGGTGTTACAATATTCATAATTTGCTGACGCTCCGGTTCTTTAAGTTCCCGGTCCATCTTTAATGAATATAATTGTATCATATTATTCCTTATTATTTCTCTCTCTTTTCCAACTGCTCTAACACCTGGCTCAACACCTTGATTTCGGTTTCCTTTGCCTGATTCAGATATTTTGCAAATCTGTCTGCACGCTCAATTTCTCCTGTAATAGAAATACGCACAAGCAGATTTCTTGCAGTCTGAGCATTTTCAACAACAGTTGCATAATCATCAACGATTGCCTGGCTAAATGGAATGTAATCGTTTGCCATCAGATACTTAATACGCTCCAGCATCAGTACCTTATGGTCATAAATCAAGTGCAGGGATCGAATATCATAGTCCGGCTCTTCTGCGTGCAACTGCTTATCAATCTGTTCAATTACACGATCATACACATCTACACCAAAGGTCGTATCATTGAACCGGTTCCGCATCATCCGGAAATGATTCTTAGTATCCTCACAATTCAAATATTCACGTAATGTCCGCTCAATCAGTTCAATATCAATGTCATAGTAAGTGTTTTCGTTATTCTTCATAATAACGTATAAACCTCTCCGACCCTTATAATCATCCTTGAACATATGGTCTTCCGGTGCATTGATAACATCATATCCACGTTCTACATCACTAAAGGAAACAGTTGAATATGTATAATGCTCGCCGAATGTGAAGTCACCTACATAGAAAATCTCTTTTTCAATATTGTAACCGTAAATGAACAATTCATGTGGGAACTTGTAATCAACATCTGCATTGCAAAGAATCTTTGCCTCATCAAACACACCATATACATAGCCGTTCAAATCGATGGTTTTGATTACAAAATCAATGATGTTACCGCAGTAGCTTTCTACCTGCTCCTTTGTCATCAATGAAAATACCAGATACGGACATTCTTTTAAGGAGCTGCTGCCCGGCATCATATCTGTAAACAACATATCATCGCCGGTAAAAATCTCATTAATGGTGTAACATCTTAACTGAATGTAATTACTAAAAATCCATTTTCTGGCATTTTCATCATTTCCAAGAATTGAAAATAAGGTAGCGTGCCACTGCCATGATGTAATGCCCGGATAGGACACTTCCAAAATCTTTTCGTTTGCCATGTTTTCTCCTCCAATTCCCAAAACTAGTTCATTTTCTTTTCAACTGATTCAATTACATCATCAAAACTTGCATACTTGTTCAATGCAAGCTCGCTGTCATCAAATTCTACATTGAACTTGTCTTCTAACCCCACCAGAAGTCTGATAATTGATACTGAATTAACATCATAATCATCAATAATAGATGCAGAAGTATCCAGTGTTGCAGTGTCCACTTCCGGAAGTACATCTTCGATTACTTCCAATGACTGCTTTTTAATTAAGTCCTTATCCATTCTTCATCCTCCAATCATTTTATATATGCCGTACAATGCTGCACATCAATACCTATATTTTAATATAAATCATGAATAATTACAATAATTTCGTATGAAAATCAGCAAAATTACTATAAATTCCGGATACGCTCCACTGCCTGCAAGGTATTCTCGTATGAACCAAATGCTGTCAGCCGGAAATATCCTTCTCCGCTTGGTCCGAAGCCAGAACCCGGAGTTCCCACTACATTTGCATTTTCCAGCAAATAATCGAAAAATTCCCATGACTTCATATGGTCCGGTGTCTTTAACCAGATATACGGAGCATTTACACCGCCATATACGGTATAACCGCTTTCTGCCAATGCAGTTTTAATAATCTGTGCATTATTCATATAATATGCTATCTGCTTTGCTGTCTGTTCTTTTCCGGCATCACTATAGACTGCGGCACCGGCTGCCTGCACGATATACGGAGCACCATTGAACTTCGTTCCGTGTCTTCTTGCCCATAAGGTATGCAGGGAAACACCATCCGCACTCTTTAATTCCTTCGGAATTACGGTAAAGCCTAATCTGGTGCCGGTAAAGCCTGCATTCTTAGAAAAGCTGCGTAGCTCTATTGCACATCCCTTTGCCCCTTCACATTCGTAAATCGTATGCGGAACATCCTTTTCGCTGATATATGCTTCATATGCTGCATCATAGATAATAACAGCCCCTACGTGAAGTGCATAATCCACCCATTCCTGTAGTTGAGCCTTTGTCAGTGTCATACCGGTCGGATTATTCGGATAACACAAATAAATAATATCCGGTGCTTCCTTTGGCAATTCCGGCACAAAATGATTGCTTTCATCACATGGCATATAGGTAACATCACTCCAAAGTCCGGTATCTGCATCATAGGTTCCGGTTCTTCCTGCCATAACATTAGAATCTACATAAACCGGATAAACCGGGTCACACACCGCAATCTTATTATCCAGACTGAATATTTCCTGAATATTTCCGGAATCACTCTTCGCACCATCACTTACAAAGATTTCATCTGCCGCAATATCAACGCCCCTTGCATGGTAATCATGCTCTGCTATGGTTGTCCGCAGAAATTCATATCCTAAATCCGGTGCATAGCCTTTGAATGTTGCCGCATCTGCCATTTCATCAACTGCAGAATGCAGTCTTTCAATAATTGCAGGTGCTAACGGCTGTGTAACATCTCCAATTCCCAAGCTGATTACCTGCTTATCCGGATGTGCTTCCTTGTATTCTCTTACCTTCTTACCAATTGTAGAAAACAAATAACTTCCCGGTAATTTCAAATAATTTTCGTTTACCTTAAACATCTGTGTCTCCTCCTGCTTTGTTTTATGTCTTATATCTCCGGAATTTCACCATCGAACACTACGGTTGCCGGTCCGGTCATAAATATGCGATTTTTATCGCGGTCCCATTGAACCCTTAAATCACCGCCTACCAGATGCAATATAATCTCTTTTTCTGTCATATGGTTCAAAATACAGGCAACTGCACTGGCACACGCACCGGTTCCGCAGGCAAGCGTTTCACCGGCTCCCCGTTCCCATACACGCATATTTACTTCATGCGGGTTCAGAACTTCTACAAATTCAGTATTAATTCTTCTCGGAAACCATGCATGGTGTTCAAATTTCGGTCCTATGGTCTCTAACGGCAATTCCTTTACATTATCCACAAATACTACTGCATGCGGATTTCCCATAGACACACAGGTGACTTGATATACTGTTCCGGCTACGGTAATCGGTTCATTCACAACCTCCGGCTTTTCCGATACTACCGGAATCAAAGAGCTTTGCAGAATCGGGCTTCCCATATCTACCGTTACAAGCTTTACTTTTCCCCGCTCTACATGCAGATTCAGCGTCTTAATTCCTGCCAGCGTTTCTACCGTTATCTGTGTCTTTTGCGTCAATCCGTAATCATACACATACTTGCCGACACATCGAATCCCATTTCCGCACATTTCAGCCTGCGAACCATCCGAATTATACATATCCATCCGAAAATCAGCTACTTCAGACGGCATAATTAATATCAGTCCATCCGAACCGATTCCGAAGTGACGGTCACTGTACTGAATTGCTAATTTTTGTGGTTGCTCCACTTTTTCCTGAAAACAATTTACATAGATATAATCATTTCCCAGACCTTCCATCTTTGTAAACTTCATACAGTGTCCTCCTCAACCTGTTATCAAAATATCTCTAATACCATTTGGGCGGTTTCGATTATATTAACACCGGTATCCATGCTACGTTTCTGAAGATAATGATGTGCTTCCTCTTCCGACATTTTCTTCTGTTGTTCCAAACGAAGCTTCGCACTCTCTATAACTGCACGTTCCTCTTTCGTCCATTGCTTTGGCTGTGCCTTACGCTTTCGTCGCTTCTGATATAAACCCTGCAACAATATATTACTGGTATCCACCAGCTCTTGAGCTTTTAACGGCATACCCAGACATACAACCCGGCTCCGGTCACATTCTGCATAGTGACTTCGCGGAGCCACCACCAGCATTTCAAATGTTGACGGTAAATAGTCCAACAATTCCGTATACAGCATATCTGCAAACTTATAGCCGCAAATTACCAATGCTTCATCTAAATCCCCAAAAAATGAAATTGCCTGTGACCCCGTGGTACATGCTGCTATCACATTTACTCCGTTCCTCGTCAGCAGATTTCGAATCGCCTTTGCCTCCTCTGCCTTGGAAAAAACAATGATAACACCTATCATGCTACTCTCTCCTCATTATCAGAACAGTATTAAATCTTGTACAGGTATTCATCAATTTCCCACTGTGTTACTTGCTTGCGATATTGATCCCACTCTGCTTCTTTTGCTTCCACATATTTGTTGAATACATGGTCACCCAATACTTCCTTGATAAATGGATCTGCTTTCATTGCTACAATTGCCTGATGCAGATTTGCCGGTATACTCTCTATCTTAGAACGCTTCATTTCACGCTCTGATAATTCAAAAATATTACCGTTTACAGCCTTTGGCGGTTCCATCTGATTCTTGATTCCATCCAAGCCGGCAGCCAGACAAAGTGCCAACAACAGATATGGATTTGCTGCCGGGTCCGGACTTCTCAATTCAACTCTTGTGCCGGCTCCTCTTGATGCCGGAATTCGAATTAATGGACTTCTGTTCGTTGCAGACCAAGCTATATATACAGGAGCCTCATGTCCCGGAACTAACCGCTTATAGGAATTTACCAATGGGTTTGCAATTGCAGTCATACCTTTCACATGCTTTATAATTCCCGCTATAAAAGAATATGCCTCTTTGCTTAATCCATTTTCACCATCCGGGTCATTAAATATATTCTTTCCGTCCTTGGTTAATGACATATTTGTATGCATACCGGAGCCATTTACACCGTACAGCGGCTTTGGCATAAAGCTGGCAAACAGGCCATGACGCTTTGCCATAGATTTTACTACCAGCTTAAAGGTCATAATATTGTCTGCGGTTCCCAGTGCCGGACCGTATTTAAAATCAATTTCGTGCTGAGCAGGTGCGACCTCATGGTGAGAAGCTTCTATTTCAAAGCCCATATCCTCTAATGTCAGTACCATATCTCTTCTTGCATTCTCGCCTAAATCTAATGGGCTAATATCAAAGTAGCTTGCCTTTTCATGGGAAATAGTTGTCGGCATACCGTTATCGTCTGTATGAAATAAGAAAAATTCACATTCCGGTCCTACATCAAACTGGTAGCCCATATCTGCTGCTTCCTGAAGCACTCTTCTTAAGACATATCGCGGGTCACCCTCAAATGGGGTTCCGTCCGCCTTATATACATCACAAATCAATCTGGCTACCTTTCCCTGCTGCGGTCGCCATGGGAAGGTTTCAAATGTATCTAAATCCGGATATAAGTACATATCAGATTCTTCAATCCGAACAAAGCCTTCTATGGAAGACCCATCAAACATACATTTATTGTCTAATGCCTTTCCTAACTGGCTGGAAGTAATTGCAACATTTTTTAAAGCACCGAACATATCTGTAAATTGTAACCGGATAAATTCAATATCTTCCTCTTCAATTCTACGCATAATGTCCTGTTTGGTGTACTTGCCCATATTCATTCTCCTTTTTTTCGTAAAACATATGTATCCACTATCAGATACATATTTACTATACTATTAAAGTGAAAAAAGGACAAGTCATAAATGACTTGCCCTTATAATTTCTGATATATAAAATCAATTAGTCCTGTACGTATGGCATCAATGCGATATGACGTGCTCTCTTGATTGCAACAGTCAAAGCTCTCTGATGCTTTGCACAGGTGCCGGTAATTCTTCTAGGTAAGATTTTACCTCTTTCAGAAACGAACTTCTTCAAACGGTTAACATCTTTATAGTCGATAACGGCATTCTTATCTGCACAAAATACACATACTTTTTTTCTTCTACGAACTGGTCTTCTTCTCATAGGAGCTTCTGAACGTTCGCTTTTCTCGCTCTTATTTACTGGCATTTGCTTCTACCTCCAACTTAGTTAAATGGTAACTCCTCTTCAGCACCGTCCGGGATACTCATAAAGCCATCACCGGCTGCCTGATTTGGAGACGGTCTGGAATCTGCCTGATATACAGAACCGCCGGCATTACCTGCCGCATTCTTACTCTCTGCAAATTCTATCTCTTCTACTATAATCTGTACAGAATATACCTTCTGACCTTCTTTGTTCGTATAATTGTCATTCTGCACACGACCTGTAATAACGACCTTGGTTCCCTGTCTCAAATACTTCTCAACAAAATCTGCCTGTCTGCCAAATACAGTACAATTAAAAAAGTCTGCATCCGGTTCACCTTCCCGCTTCCATCTGCGGTCAACAGCAAGCGAAAATCTTGCGATTGCGGTCTGACTTGCACCCTGAGAGTATCGAACCTCCGGGTCCCTTGTTAAACGGCCCATCATAATTACTTTATTCATATAGGAAAACCCCTTTCAATTTACGCGTCCTGACGTACGCACAAATACCGAATGACTGGCTCCATAATACGAACATTTGCTTCTACCTGAGCTGGAACATCAGCTTCTGCATCAAAGGATACGAAATAATAGTAAGCTTCGTTCATTTTCTGAATCTCATAAGCTAACTTCTTCTTGCCTTCTTCCTTGACATCTGTGATTGTTCCGCCAAATCTTTCGATATAAGCCTTTGCCTTATCAACTGCTGCTGCACGAGCCTCATCTTCAAGCTTTGCACTCACAACCAACGCTAATTCATATTTGTTCATGTCTTGCACCTCCTTATGGTCTCTGGCCCCTTTATTACAAAGGAGCAAGGAAAATTGTATAATGTCTCACAGATATTTAAATTAACACAATTCAGATAACAATGCAAGAACTTTTATAAAAATCCACGAAAACTCTTCTCTACTGTCTTTCTGGGAACCATAATCATATGCCCGCAACCTGTGCATTTCAGCCGAAAATCCATGCCTACTCTTAGAATTTCCCAGTCATTTGCTCCGCATGGATGCGATTTTTTCATTTTAATATGCTGTCCCAATTCAAATTCCATTTATCTGCTCCATTCTGTTTCCTGCTTTCTACGCAACTGTTTTTCATTCCTATACGGAATAATCTATCTGCTGTCCGAGTTTCTTTTCTGACTCTGTCCGGGCATCGTCACTCTTTTGAGCCTGAACCCAATCCTGAACCTTCTGTATTAATTCTTCCATAGAAGATGCAGTTATGACATCTTCCTGATTAACGGATTGCCGGTTCTGCTCCAGGCGCTCCCTCTCTGCCTTCTGCTTTTCCCTCTTTGCCTCTGCTTTCTTTGCTGCCTTTTTCTGTTCTGCCTTTTTCGCAATCCGCTCCTTCTGTGCATCATTTAATTTATCCAGCACCGCAAAATAAGATGCCGTACCGTTGTCATTTACCTGCACTCCGTAGCCTTTAACATTGGCACCTGTTGTACTCAGACTGCTTGCAAGCTGTGATAGTCCACTTGCCGCATTTGCAATGATACCTTCGTATTGATTCCGGTATGCTTCATCGGTTGCCATCCGTTCTACCTTTGCTTCATCAATCAGAACCACCATCTTATTTGCATTCGCATAGCTTCCTGCCTGTGCTTTTGCCATTTCTTTCTGGTCCTCGCTGACAAGAACAAATTCCATGTTGGAATATTTTTTCTTTAATTCCGCATAATACTTAGCGGCTTTTTCACTTAACTGTGGATTCCCGATTACCCTGCCGTTTATTTTGCTCGTATTCCTTGTTTCTTTTGTCTTGTTTTCCTTGGACACGGTTTCCGTTCCGGCTGAATCGTATCCTGCTCTTCCTTGAATTTCATTTGACATATAACTCATAGCCTGTTCCTCCTTGATTCCTTCTAAATTAACATCCTTGTTAACCTGTTTATTGCTTCTATAATTATGTATCGACTGCTTTTCCGATAATTATTATATCCTTTTTTCTTGGTTTGTTTGCATAAAAAACAGACACCAATTATGATACTGCACATCAAAATTAGTGTCTGTTTATAGTAGCGGGGACAGGATTTGAACCTATGACCTCCGGGTTATGAGCCCGGCGAGCTTCCAGACTGCTCCACCCCGCGTCAGGGTTGAAAGACATCTGAACCGATGTCTTTCCAGAGGCACGAGCCGGATTTGAACCGGCGATAGAGGTGTTGCAGACCTTTGCCTTACCACTTGGCCATCGCGCCTTATTACTAATTATATGCATTTAGTGGCAATTTATTCTATCGCCACTAAATGTTTCCAGTGACCCTAACGAGATTCGAACTCGTGTTACCGCCGTGAAAGGGCGATGTCTTAACCGCTTGACCATAGGGCCATATTTATTTAAACTCCCCGAGTAGGGCTCGAACCTACAACCCTTCGGTTAACAGCCGAATGCTCTACCATTGAGCTATCGAGGATTATCTGAAGTGCATAGTTTCCTGCACCTTCAAAACATCATACAAAAAGTTCTCTTTCCAATTTCAAACCTC
>ERZ827108.423-NODE-423-length-71917-cov-8.913097_pt1 | contig 71917 bp, 77 predicted proteins | sample MGYA00519921_ERZ827108 | MGnify/ENA primary metagenome ERZ827108 (study PRJEB31778, sample SAMEA3449258) | human gut metagenome | biome: human gut; feature: human-associated habitat; material: faeces | place: United Kingdom | collected 2010/2012 ... | reverse complement strand
TATTTGTACGAGGGGCGAATACTTTTATTATGACAAGCCAAGAACGGCATGAAGCGAGGTTCCAGCGCCGCAAAGCAAAGCGGTTGGAACGGAAACAGGCCCGGTGTGATAGCCTTGGGTCAACGAATAAAATATTTTCCTATCGGAAGATGTTCTTCTACGGGAAAAAGTGCTGTAACGGGGTGCGGTGGAAGCAAAGTGTTCAAAACTTTGAAGGCCACCTGTTTTCTGGTACGGCAACACGGCGGCGAATGGTGTTGGAACAGACTTGGAAACCAAAATCCTGTTCCCATTTCACCCTTCGGGAACGGGGAAAAATCCGCCCGATAGATGCCCCGCACATTACGGATCGACAAATCCACAAAACCCTGTGTAATGAAGTCCTGATCCCGTTGTATTCCCCTTCTATGATCTATGACAACGGCGCAAGCCAAAAGGGAAAGGGCCTTCATTGGCAGTTCAAACGGATCAAACAACAACTTGGATGGCATTACCGGCGCTATAGCCGGGAAGGTGCTGTGTTGCTGTTGGATTTGAAAGGGTTCTTTCCAAACGCTTCCCATGCCCTGTTATATCAGCGGCACCGGGAATTGATTTTGAATCCTGAACTTCAAAACTTGGCTGATACTGTGATTCAATATTCCCCATGCCCGACACCGGGCCGGGGGATGCCTTTGGGCGTTGAGCCTTCCCAACAGGAAATGGTGGCGTTACCAAGCAAAATTGACCAATGGATCAAGTGTCAGGCCCGTGTTCATTGCGCCGGTCATTACATGGATGATTACTATGCTTTCTTTCCCATGGTGGATGAAGCAAAGCTGATGGGCCATGAAATTGTAAGGCGTTTTGAAGCCGCTGGAATCCGAGTGAACAAGCGCAAGTGTAAGGTGATCCCGCTTACAAAGCCGTTCCGGTTCTGCAAAGCCCGGTTCACACTTACCGAAACCGGCAAGATCAAGGTGAATGGAAGCCGGGATGGAGTGAAACGGGCAAGGCGAAAACTAAAGCTGTTTCACAGAGAGTTCAAAGAGGGAAAACGATCCTTCTTTGACATAGAACAATACATGGAGTGCCAAAGCGCCTATTACCGGAACTTCAACGATCATGGCCGGTTGCTACGGTTGCGGCGGCTTTACCATGCAATCTTTTTCGGAGGTGGACAATGTTTAGAATCATCAAAGCCGGGGCCGGTATCGGCCTGACCGAGAACCTGAACTACATCAAAAAAGCCGAAAATGGTTGCTACATCCTTTGCCCGGAGCATGATGCTTCGGGCATTGTTTTTGAGGGTGTGGCTTACCATTTGTTGGGCCGTGCCGCTATGGATGAACTGGAAACGGTGAGTTTGGAACAGACGGACGCAGGAAGCGAGATCACCAAGGCCACGGAAGCCGGTGGAATCGTCTTTGTGACCTTGGCGGAAGCCGGGAGCATTGACGCTGAAACGGCGGCGGAACACGCTGATTTGTTCGCTGAATGGGCTTTCCCTGTTGGCTACACGGTGGGGCAGATTCGCCGGTATAACGGAACCCTTTACAAGTGCGTTCAGGCCCATACTTCCCAAGCGGATTGGACACCGGACACGGCTTCCAGCCTGTGGAGCAAAACGAGTGATCCCGCTGAAGAATGGCCCGAATGGAGCCAACCGGTGGGAGCGCATGACGCTTATTCCAAGGGGGCAAAGGTGAGCCATAAGGAAAAGCATTGGATTTCCACGGTGGATTCCAATGTGTGGGAACCCGGTGTGTACGGGTGGGAGGAAAGCACGGATGGAGTATAAAACCTATGTTTGCCGTAAACGGGCAAGGTTCAAGGCGATTTGCGGACAAGTGAACATTCCGTATGGAACCACCCTGAATGGTCAGGGTGGTTTTTTGATCCTGAATGATCTTCCGGTGTGTTCCGTAACCAGCCAAAACGCCTATGACTTCTTTACCCAAAATGATGATGGCATGGGCAAGGAAAGGGGCGAACTTCTGAACCGGATCACCGCAACGCTGATGAAGCAGACCCCCGGACACAACGCCCGGTGGGGGAAAATTTGGGATGATCCCCGTTGCCAAAAGTACAAGCGCCCGGAACAGGAAGATCATTGGATTTGGAATCATGACTTCTACAACGGCCCTATTGAGGATTTGCGCTATATTGCCGCCCTGATCGGGGCCTGATAGGAGGTAAACATGACGCTTGAATTGTCTATTGTAATTTCTGTTCTTTCGGTTTCCTTTGCCTTGTATTCCGGTATTTCCAACCTGAAGCGCAACGATAAGAAAGACACCGCCGAGGAAACCGCCCAGCTTACCACCGTGATTGTGAAGCTGGAAAACATCGGGGATGGAGTGTCCGAAATCAAATCTGACATGAAGAATGTCAAGGGTGAAGTTCAGGAATTGCGGGAACGCCTTGTGGCCGTGGAACAGTCCGCCAAATCCGCCCACCACCGCCTTGATGGGCTTGCAGGTGGTGTTGATGCGTGAGCCGCCGAACATCCCGAAAGCAAAAGATTGAGTTTTCCAAGCTGATCCTGTATGTGGTGGGGGCCGTAACCGTTGGGGTTACGGCCTTCACCCTTATCATGGTTTGGAAAACTGAAAACCTTGAACCGCTGGCCTATTTGATCCCCGCCATATTTGCTGAATTGGCAACCGCAACCGGGTTTTACTATTCCAAAGCCAAAGCCGAAAACCGGATCAAACTTCGGAAGTTGTACGGCCCGGAAATCTATAACGATGCAAAGGAGATTTGAAACCATGCTGAACGCTGTTTTGAACAATCTGATCAATATTGGGTGGGCTATGCTGATCTTCCTGTGTGCGTACCTGTCCAATGTTGCTTTTTCCCTTTACTACAACATCAAGGTTTTGCTTCAGCCCTTCGACAGACAGAAAATGATCAATTCCGGGCTGAAGGTTGCCACCTTCGTTGTGGGCCTGACCTTGCTTTGTGTAGCAATCACCACCCTTCCGATTTATGCGGATCAGCTTGGGTGGGCAATCCCGGAAGAATACACAGAAATTTTTGCTGATTTGGTTATTGTGGGCGCTGTGCTGATGGTGTCTTGTAAGTATATCGCAGAAGCCTTCACCAAGTTCAGGGCCATTCTTCAGGTGAAAGGAGATACAGAAAATGAGTAATTCCCCCCTTGTAACCTATACCCGGATCACGAAAAACAAAACCAGCCCCCGGAACCATGCCATTGACACCATCACGATTCATTGTATCGTTGGGCAATGGACAGCAAAACAGGGGTGTGATTATTTCGCCACCACAGACCGGCAATGTTCCGCCAACTATGTTGTTGGTAAGGATGGTTCCATTGGCCTTTCCGTGGATGAAAAGGATCGTTCTTGGTGTTCCAGCAACGGCACCAATGACAACCGGGCAATCACCATTGAAGTTGCTTCCGACACCACCCACCCTTACGCCGTCACCGCCAAGGCTTATGCGGCCCTGTTGGATTTGGTAACGGATATTTGCAAGCGGAACGGGATCAAGAAGTTGGTATGGAGTACGAACAAGAATGACCGTGTGAACCATCGGAACGGATGCAACATGACCGTTCATCGTGACTTCGCCAACAAAGCCTGTCCGGGGGAATATCTTTATTCCAGACACGGGGAGATTGCCGCAGAAGTCAACAGAAGGCTTCAGGGCGCTTCCAATGGTGGTGGGGTAGTAGTTACACCCCCCAGCGCAGAAAAGCCCACAGGCGGCACCGCAGGGGCCACCGTGACCCCTTACCTTGTGCGGGTGAAGATCACCAACCTGAATATCCGTAAAGGCCCCGGCACAAACTACGGTGCAACCGGCTACATCCAGCCCGGTATTTATACCATCGTGGCTGAAAGCACCGGCAAAGGTGCGGCCAAGTGGGGCAAACTGAAAAGCGGTGCCGGGTGGATTTCCCTTGACTACGCCACTAAAACCTGACCATGAGAAAAGGCCCTTCCTGTTCAAGCTGGAAGGGCCTTTTTTGCGTGTTTCTACTATGTTACTAATAACCCCGATTTCAACGGGTTTCAATGCGCTGAAATGTTCAGTTTTCAGGCGTTGTTGAGCGTTGCAGAGTAGAAATATTTATGGTACAATAATATACTTCAAAAAACGACGCGGAGAGGGTGAGCGCATGAGCGTACACGAGGGGCACCGACAGAGAAAAAAGGAGCAGTTCCGCGAGCATGGGCTGGACGCCTTTGCCGACCATGAGGCGTTGGAGCTGCTGCTCTATTACGCCATTCCGCGGCAGGACACGAACCCCATCGCGCACCGTCTGATCGAGCGCTTCGGCTCGCTCGAGGGCGTGTTTTCCGCGCCGGCCTACGAGCTGCAGAAGGTCGAGGGCGTGGGTGAGAACGCCGCGACGCTCATCCGGCTGCTTTTTCCGCTCTGTCGCCGTGTGCGCACGAGCGGCGGAAGGCATGAGGTCATTTTCAACACGCGCGAGAACATCGGAGCGTATTTCATCGAGCTGTTCCTCGGCGAGCGGCGGGAGGTCTTTTACGAGGCATGTCTGGATGCGAAGGGCAAGCTGCTCGCCTGCTACCGATTGGCGGAGGGCAGCCCGGATCAGGTGACGATCAATATGCGCCGGGTGGTGGAAAACGCGCTCAACGCCAACGCGAGCCTGGTGGTGCTGTCGCACAACCATCCGAGCGGCGTGGCGCTGCCGAGCAAGGAGGACAACCAAACGACCTTACAGATCAAGCGGGCGCTTGCGGACATCGGCGTGCAGCTGGTGGACCATGTGATCGTCGCGGACGGGGACTTTGTGTGCCTGCGCGATAACGGACTTTTGGATTGAGGAGGCAGACCGTGGAATTCAAGCTCCATGCGCCGTTTCAGGCGACCGGCGACCAGCCGGAGGCCATTGCCGCGCTTGCGCACGGCGTCGAATTGGGACTGGACGAGCAGGTGCTGCTCGGTGTGACCGGCTCGGGCAAGACCTTCACGATGGCGAGCGTGATCGAAAAGGTCCAGCGTCCCACGCTGGTGCTGGCGCACAACAAGACGCTCGCCGCGCAGCTGTGCGCGGAGTTCAAGGAGTTTTTTCCCGAGAACGCGGTGGAATACTTCGTCAGCTACTACGACTACTATCAGCCCGAGGCGTATATCCCGCATACGGACACCTACATCGCCAAGGACGCCTCGACGAACGAGGAGATCGACCGCCTGCGGCTGAGCGCGACCTGCGCGCTGCTCGAACGGCGGGACGTGATCGTGGTCTCGTCCGTGAGCTGCATCTACGGCCTCGGCGAGCCGGACGACTTCGCCAAGCTGATGATCTCGCTGCGCCCGGGACAGACGATGGAGCGCGACGAGCTGCTGCGCCGTCTGGTGGAGGATCGCTACGAGCGCAACGACGTCGCCTTTGAGCGCAACCGCTTCCGCGTGCGCGGCGACGCGGTGGACATCTACCCCGCCTACTGGCGCGACCGCGCGGTGCGCGTGGAGTTCTTCGGCGACGAGATCGACGCCATCCGCGAGTTCCAGCCCGTGACCGGCGTGGTGACGAAGACCTTGCAGCACACGGTGATCTATCCCGCGTCGCACTATGTGACGACGAAGGACAAGATGGAGCGTGCCATCGAGGAGATCGAACGCGAGCTGGAGGCGCGGGAGAAATTTTTCACCGACAACGGACAGGCGGTGGAGGCGCAGCGCATCCACCAGCGGACGAGGTACGACATCGAGATGATGCGTGAGCTGGGCTACTGCACGGGCATCGAGAACTATTCGCGCGTCATTTCCGCGCGGCCCGAGGGGTCTGCGCCCATGACGCTGCTCGACTACTTCCCCAAGGACTTTCTGCTCTTTGTGGATGAGAGCCATGTCACGCTGCCGCAGGTGCGGGCGATGTACAACGGCGACCGCGCGCGCAAGGACGCGCTGGTGCAGTACGGCTTCCGCCTGCCCTGCGCGTATGACAACCGCCCGCTCAGGTTTGAGGAATTTGAACAGCGTGTGCATCAGCGCATCTACGTCTCCGCGACGCCGGGCGACTATGAGCGCGAGCGCGCGGGGCAGATCGTGGAGCAGGTCATCCGCCCGACGGGTCTGCTCGATCCGCGCGTGGAGGTGCGGCCCGTCACGGGGCAGATCGACGACCTTGTGGGCGAGATCAACGCCCGCGCCGCGCGCAATGAGCGCGTGCTTGTGACGACGCTGACGAAGAAGATGGCGGAGGATCTGACGGAATATCTGCGCACGGTGGGCGTGCGCGTGCGCTATATGCACGCAGACGTGGAGACCATCGAGCGCATGGAGCTCATCCGCGACCTGCGGCTGGGCGAGTTCGACGTGCTCGTCGGCATCAACCTGCTGCGCGAGGGCCTCGACCTGCCGGAGGTGTCGCTCGTCGCCATCCTCGACGCGGACAAGGAGGGCTTCCTGCGCAGCGAGACGAGCCTTGTGCAGACCATCGGCCGCGCCGCGCGAAACGCGGACGGTCTGGTCATTCTCTACGCCGACACGGTGACACCGTCGATGAAGCGCGCCATGGACGAGACGGAGCGCCGCCGCGCCATTCAGGACAAATACAACAAGGAGCACGGCATCGTGCCGCAGACCATCCGCAAGGACGTGCGCGAGATCCTGGAGATCTCCAAGAAGGACGAGGACGGCGCGCGCCGGCGCGGCAAGCGCAAGCTCTCGGAGCGCGAGCGGGACGAGGAGATCCGCAAGCTCGAAAAGCAGATGCAGGAGGCGAGCCGGATGCTCGAGTTCGAGTATGCCGCCGTGCTGCGCGACCGCATCATCGAGCTGCGCAAGGAACAAAAATAAAGAGAGAAAAAGCCATGAAAAAATACCTTCCCTATCTGAATATCCTCGGTGCGGCGGCCTGTTGGGGCTGCATCGGGCTGTTTAACCGCTTTCTGATGCGCGCGGGTATGGGCGCGGCGAACATCGTCGTCATCCGCAATTTCGGCGGACTCGTGCTGCTGACGCTGATTTTCGCGCTGCGCGAGCGGAGCGTATTCCATGTGAAAGCGAAGCACCTGCCCATCTTTTTCGGCACGGGTGTGGTGAGCATGGTCTTTTTTACGCTGTGCTACTTCAAGTGTCAGGAGCTGTGCTCGCTGGCGGTGAGCGCCATTCTGCTCTACACCGCGCCGGCGATGGTCGTGCTGATGAGCGCGGCGGTGTTCCGCGAAAGGATCACCAGGAAGAAGCTCCTGGCGCTCGCGCTGGCGCTGCTCGGCTGCTCGTTTGTGACGGGCGTATGGAGCGGGGACGCGAGCGTGACGGCGGCGGGCGTGCTGTTCGGACTGGGCGCGGGCTTCCTTTACGCGCTCTACTCCATCTTCGCGCCGTTCGGCCTGCGGCACTATACGCCGTTCACCGTGGTGTACTGGACGTTCGTGTTCGGCGGGCTCGGCTCGCTCTTCCTGCTCGACGCGGGCGAGATGTGCGCGGTGTTCGCGGACGGGAGAGTGGTCCTCGTCGCGCTGGGGCTGATCGTCATTTCGACGGTGCTGCCGTATCTGCTGTATACGAACGGCCTTGCCAGGGTCGAGAGCGGCAAGGCGAGCATTCTGGCGAGTCTGGAGCCGGTGGTCGCGTCGTTCGTGGGCATTCTCGCCTTCGGCGAGCCGGTGAGCTTGATGGTATTTTTGGGGCTGGGGTGCATCCTCGCCTGCGTATATGTATTGAGGTGAAGGGATATGGCGAAGGAAAGAAAAAACAAGATGAATGTTTTGACAGGAAGCGCGGGAGAATATTTTGTCGCGGCGGAGCTTTCGCGGCGCGGTGTTGTCGCGGCCCTCACAATGGCAGGGACAGATGCTTTTGACATTTTGGCTGTGAACAAAGCGGGGAAAAGCTGCGCGATCCAAGTCAAGACAACCCAGTATGAAAAGGCATCATGGCTGCTGAGCAGTAAGGATGAGACACCGAAGGCCGATTTTTATGTGTTTGTCCGGCTGAACGGAGAGAGTCTGCCGGACTACTATATCATGCAGGCAGAGGAGGTGGCGGTAACCATTCGGGAGTCGCATGCAAAATGGTTGGCAACACCCAAAAAGGATGGCACGCCGCATACGCCAATCAGTATGCGGGAAATACAAATAAAGTATCACGACGAAAATGCCTATAACCGCTGGGAGCTTATTACGGGAGAAGAGGACGATGGCAAAGAATAAGGAAGAAAAGACAAATGTGATGCGTGTGCTCGAGCAGAAGAAGATCGCTTATACCGCGCACAGCTATCCGCACGAGGAGGGCGTGGCGGTGGACGGCGTGACGGTTGCGAAAAGCATGGGCTTCGACCCCGCGCAGGTCTTTAAGACGCTGGTGGCGCGGGGCGCGAGCGGGCAGTATTATGTGTTCGACGTGCCCGTGGCGGAGAGCCTTGATCTCAAAAAGGCGGCGCGCGCCGTGGGCGAGAAGAGCATCGAGATGCTCCACCAGAAGGAGCTGCTGCCGCTCACGGGCTACGTTCACGGCGGCTGCTCACCGGTGGGCATGAAGAAGCTGTTTCCGACGGTTTTCCACAGCTCGGTGGAAAACCTGCCGACGGTCATCGTGTCCGCGGGGAAGATCGGTTATCAGGTGGAGGTCAAGCCCGCCGACCTGATGGGACTGGTGCGCGCGGAGACGGCGGACATCATCGTGGAAAACTGACTACAAATCGTATTATTTTGGAGCAATATTACATGTTGGATCAAATTTTTGTCAAGGGCGCGCGGGAGAACAATCTCAAGAACATTGATGTGAGCATCCCGCGCGACAAGCTGACCGTCATCACGGGACTGTCCGGCAGCGGAAAAAGCTCGCTGGCGTTTGACACCATCTATGCCGAGGGACAGCGGCGGTATGTGGAAAGCCTGTCGTCCTACGCGCGGATGTTTCTCGGGCAGAAGGAAAAGCCCGACGTGGACTACATCGACGGCCTCTCCCCCGCCATCTCCATCGACCAGAAAACGACCTCGCAGAACCCGCGCTCGACGGTGGGCACGGTGACGGAGATCTACGACTATCTGCGCCTTCTCTGGGCGCGGGTCGGCACGCCGCATTGTCCGAACTGCGGAAAAGAGATCAAGCAGCAGACCATCGACCAGATCGTGGATCAGGTGATGGCGCTGGGCGAGGGCACGCGCATTCAGGTGATGGCGCCGGTCATCCGCGGAAAGAAGGGCGAGTACGCCAAAATTTTCGAGGACACAAGGAAGTCCGGCTACGTCCGCGTGCGCGTGGACGGGAGTATGTACGACCTGAGCGAGGAGATCAAGCTCGAAAAGAACATCAAGCACAGCATCGAGGTCGTGGTGGACCGCCTCATTCTAAAGCCCGATGTGGTGCATCGCCTGAGCGACTCGGCGGAGACTGCCGCGGCGCTCTCGGGCGGACTGGTGCTCATCAACGTGCTCAATCCCGAGCAGGATATTCTGTTCTCGCAGAACTACGCCTGCGAGGACTGCGGCGTGTCCATCGAGGAGCTGACGCCGCGGATGTTCTCGTTCAACAATCCCTTCGGCGCGTGCCCAGCCTGTACGGGCCTCGGCAGCCAGCTCAAGGTCGATCCGGAGCTGGTCATTCCGAATAAGACGCTCTCCATCCTCGATGGGGCTATCTGCGCGTCGGGGTGGAACAACGTGCGCGGCGACGGCATCTCGAGGATGTACTTCGACGCGCTGTCGAAGAAATATCACTTCTCGCTGCGCGAGCCGGTGGAAAAACTCTCGCCGGAGGTCATGGACGTGATCCTCTACGGCACGAAGGGCGAAAAACTGGAGCTGCACTACGATCAGCCGCGCGGCAAGGGCGTGCTCTACCAGCCGTTTGAGGGCATCGTCAATAACCTCGAACGCCGCTATCAGGAGACGCAGAGCGAGAGCGTGCGCGCGGAGCTGGAGGAGTGCATGAGCGAGTGCCCCTGCCCCGCGTGTCAGGGCCGCAGGCTGCGGCGCGAGTCGCTGGCGGTGACGGTCGGCGGCATGGACATCGACGCGTTCACGCGCATGAGCGTGACGGAGGAGATCGCGTTTGTCGATTCCCTCACGCTCACCGAGCAGCAGCTGCGTATCGGCGAGCGCATTTTGAAGGAGATCAAAAACCGCCTCGGCTTTTTGCAGTCGGTCGGTCTGGACTATCTGACGCTTTCGCGCGCGAGCGCAACGCTCTCCGGCGGCGAGAGCCAGCGCATCCGGCTTGCCACGCAGATCGGCAGCAGCCTGATGGGTGTGCTGTATATCCTCGACGAGCCGTCCATCGGACTGCACCAGCGCGACAACGACAAGCTGCTCGCGACGCTCAAGCGTCTGCGCGACCTCGGCAATACGCTGATCGTGGTCGAGCACGACGAGGATACGATGCGCGCGGCGGACTATATCGTGGACATCGGCCCGGGGGCGGGCGTCCATGGCGGGAGCGTCGTCGCGGCGGGCACGCCGGCGGAGGTCATGGCGAACGAAGCGAGCCTGACCGGTCAGTATCTGAGCGGGAAAAAGAAGATCGAAACGCCGAAAACGCGGCGCGCGGGGAACGGTAAGCTCCTCACCGTGCGCGGGGCGCAGGAAAATAACCTCAAGAACATCGACGTGAGTGTTCCGCTCGGGACGTTTACCTGCGTGACAGGCGTCTCCGGCAGCGGCAAAAGCTCGCTCGTCAACGAGATCATCTACAAAAAGCTGGGCGCGGACCTCAACCGCATGAAGGCGCACGCGGGAAAGCACCGCGCCATCGAGGGCGAGGAGAATCTGGACAAGGTCATCTGCATCGACCAGAGCCCCATCGGGCGCACGCCGCGCTCAAACCCCGCGACATATACCAATCTCTTTAATGACATCCGCGACCTGTTCGCCTCCACGCCGGACGCGAAGGCGCGCGGCTACGGCCCGGGGCGCTTCAGCTTCAACGTGCGCGGCGGACGCTGCGAGGCCTGCGGCGGCGACGGTCAGCTCAAGATCGAGATGCACTTCCTGCCGGATATTTACGTTCCCTGCGAGGTGTGCAAGGGAAAGCGCTACAACCGCGAGACGCTGGAGGTCCACTATAAGGGCAGGAGCATCGCGGATGTGCTGGAGATGACCGTGGAGGAGGCGCTGGAATTTTTCCGCGACCTGCCGAAGCTGGCGAACAAGCTCGAGACGCTGCGCGACGTGGGACTGGGGTATATCAAGCTCGGACAGTCCTCTACCACGCTCTCGGGCGGCGAGGCGCAGCGCGTGAAGCTCGCGACCGAGCTATCGAAGCGCGCGACGGGACGCACCATCTATATCCTCGACGAGCCGACCACCGGCCTGCACACGGACGATGTGCGAAAGCTCTTAGAGGTCTTGCAGAAGCTGACCGACGCGGGCAACACGGTGCTCGTCATCGAGCACAATCTGGACGTCATCAAATCGGCGGACTATCTCATCGACCTCGGCCCCGAGGGCGGCAGCGGCGGCGGTACGCTCGTTGCCTGCGGCACGCCCGAGGAGGTCGCGGCGTGTGAGGCGTCCTACACGGGACAGTATTTGAAGAAGGTTTTATAAGCAGTTTCGCACCCTTTTCGGCGGTTTTTCATAAGCTGGCGCGAGAGGGGTGGAGAAATGCAGCTTTTGCAGGACGGCGTGATCGCGGCGCTTGCCGCGGTGGGGCTGGCGACGATCGTATGGTTCACCGTTACGGCGCTGACGCATCCGCGCGAGCGGGTGCGCAGCGAGACGGCGGTAATCGTGCCCGCGCGGGGCGCGGCGGAGGCGCTGGAGCACACGGTGCGGACGCTCGAGAGCGAGCGCTACGCCTCGGGCGGCTTTTCGCGCATCATCATCGCGGACTGCGGCATGGACGAGGACGCGCAGCGCGTGGCGCAGCTGCTGTGCCGCGAGAGCTTCGATGTGACGGTCTGCCCGCAGGGCGACTTCGCGCGGCAATTCGACTGAACGAAAGAGAATGGAGAGAGGGACATGGGAGAGCGCACGACGGTCATCGGTACGATCCTCGCGGTCGTTTTCCAGAATGAGGAGAACGGCTATACGGTCGCGCGCATCGTCACGGACGACGGCGAGCCGGTGACGGTGGTGGGCTGCATCCCCTGCGCCGCGCCCGGCGAGGAGCTGATCCTGACCGGACGCTACACGACGCATCCGCAGCACGGCGAGCAGTTTGCCGCCGACGAGGTGGAGCGGCATATGCCGACGGGCGAGACGGAGATCCTGAACTATCTCGCCTCCGGCGTGGTGCGCGGCATCGGGCCGGCGACGGCGCAGAAGCTGGTGGATCGCTTCGGCGCGGACACGCTCGACGTGCTCGACGGCGAGCCGGAGAAGCTCAAGACCATCAAGGGCATCACCGACAAGCGCGCGCGGGAGATCGCGGAGAGCTGGCGCGAGCTGGCGGGCCTGCGTCGCGTGCTGGACTTCCTGACGAAGTACGACCTGCCGGTGGGGCTTGCGATGCAGCTTTTCCGGCGCTACGGCGCGGACGCGATGGACGCGCTGCGGCGCAATCCGTATCTCCTCAGCGGCGAGGCGTTCGGCGTGGATTTTTCCGTGTCGGACGAGATCGCGCTGTCGATGGGCTTCTCGGGCGATTCCTCCTGCCGCACGGAGGCGGGGGTGCTCTTTGAGCTGAGCCACAACGAGCAGAGCGGCGGGCACGTGTTTCTGCCGCGGGAAAAGCTCGTGGCGGCGACGGCGCAGCTGCTCGACGGGGATACGGATACGGTGGAAAAGGCGCTCGACGATCTGCTCGAACGCGGAAGCGTCGTGCAGGAGCAGGTGGCGAACGTAGAGGGCTGCTATCTGCGGCGCTGTCACGAGGCGGAGACCTATGTGTGTACGCGCGTGCGCGCCATGCTTGCCGACAAGCCGGACAAGCTGCGCGGCGCGAAGAAGATCATCGACGAGATCGAGCGCGGGCAGGGCATCGAGTATGCGCCATTGCAGCGGCAGGCCGTGGAGCTGGCTGCGCAGGAGGAGCTGCTGATCCTGACCGGCGGGCCGGGCACGGGCAAGACGACGAGCGTGCGCGGCATCGTAGCGCTCTTTGAGCGCATGGGGCTGGACGTGCTGCTCTGCGCGCCGACGGGGCGCGCCGCCAAGCGCATGGGCGAGCTGTGCGGCAAGGAGGCGCAGACCATCCACCGCCTGCTCGGCATGAGCTGGAACGAGCAGACGGGCGATGTGACCTTTACAAAAAACGAAAAGGAGCCTTTGGAGGCGGACGCGGTGATCGTGGACGAGACCTCGATGGTCGATCTGGCGCTGATGCGCGCGCTGCTCGCGGCGCTGCGGCCCGGCTGCCGGCTGGTGCTGGTGGGCGACCCCGACCAGCTGCTGAGCGTCGGCGCGGGGAACGTGTTCGGCGATCTCATCCGCTCGGAGCGCGTCGCGACCGTGGCGCTCAAGGATATTTTCCGTCAGGCGGAGCAAAGCGCCATCGTGCGCAGCGCGCATCTGGTGAACGAGGGGCAGCTGCCGGAGCTGCAGAATACCGCCGCGAGCGATTTCTTCTTCCTCCCCCGCCGCGACAGCGTGCGTCTGGTGGACACGGTGGTGGAGCTGTGCAGAACGAGGCTGCCCGAAAAGATGCACATTCCCGCCGAGAGCATTCAGGTGCTCACGGCGACGCGCAAGGGCGACACCGGCACGGCGGCGCTCAACCGCGCCCTGCAGGCGGCGCTGAATCCCGCGGGTATGGGTCGGCGCGAAAAGCGCTTCGGCGACCTCGTGTTCCGCGAGGGCGACCGCGTGATGCAGACGCGCAACGACTATGATGTTTTATGGGAGCGCGAGGACGGCACGGCGGGCGCGGGCATCTTCAACGGCGACGTGGGAAAGATCTTGCAGATCGACCCGAGCGGCGAGCTGATCTCCATCGCCTTTGACGACCGCGTGGCGGCCTACACGGCGGATATGCTCGCGGAGCTGGACATGGCCTACGCTATGACCGTACATAAGGCGCAGGGCAGCGAGTACCGCGCGGTGATCTTCGTCAGTGCGCCGGCGGCGCCGGGGCTGATGGTGCGCGGAGTGCTCTACACCGCCATCACGCGGGCGCGGGAGCTGCTGATCCTCGTCGGGGACGACGTGAGCCTTGGGAAAATGGCGGCGAACGACCGCCGCACGCGCCGCTACAGCGGTCTGCGCTGGCGGCTCGGGAACGGAGGGACGGCATGAGCCTGAGAGAAAAGCTGCTCGACCTGTTTTTCCCGCCGCGGTGCGCGTTCTGCCGCCGGACGGGCGTGCATGGCGTGTGCGCGGACTGCGAGAGGACGCTCCCCTACGCGAAGGTGCAGCTGTGCGAGGGCGCGGGCTTCGGGAGGTGCGCCTCTCCCCTGCTCTATGAGGATGCGGTGCGCGAGAGCCTGCTGCGCTTCAAGTTCCACGGCGCGCAGAGCGCCGCCGAGGGCTACGGCGAGCTGCTCGCCCGCTGCGCGGCAGAGGAGCTGGGCGGCCAGTTCGACACGGTGACGTGGGTGCCGGTGAGTAAAAAGCGCGAACACGAGCGCGGCTACGATCAGGCGTACCTGCTGGCGAAGGAAACGGCAAGGCATTGGGGTATCGAGCCGGTGCGGCTGCTGCGGAAAACGAGAAACAACGCCGCGCAGTCCGGGCTGTCCTCCGCCGCCGAGCGGCGGGGCAATGTGCTGGGCGTGTACGAGGCGGAAAACACGGACAGGATCCGCGGCGCGAAAATTCTGCTCATCGACGATATTCTGACCACCGGCGCGACGCTGGGCGAATGTGTGCGCGTGCTCAGAGAGGCCGGTGCGGCGGATGTGGTGTGCGCGACGCTCGCCCGCGCCGTGACGGAAAAGGAAAAGGACGGCGCAAGGCGCGGGACACCGGTGTGATTTGGCACACGCCCTGCGGCACATAGATGCGGCAAAATCACACACAATGCTATTGCAAAACCGTTTTTCAGCCGCTATAATAGAAAAGCAAGCGAGATAAAATGCGGATATTTCCGCTGGAATACAAAGGAAAATGAGAGAGGTAGCATTATGTGTTCACTGGCAAAGGACATCGGTATCGACCTCGGTACCGCGTCGGTTCTGATCTATGTAAAGGACAAGGGCATCGTGCTCAACGAGCCGAGCGTGGTGGCCATTGATAAGGATACGGGCAAGCTGCTGAAGGTCGGCGCGGACGCGCAGGCCATGCTGGGCCGCACGCCCGGCAACATCGTCGCGATCCGCCCCCTGCGCGAGGGCGTTATCTCCGACTACGAGGTGACCGAGCGGATGCTCAAGGAGTTCATCCACAAGGTCATGGGCTTCCAGTTCTTCAAGCCGCGCATTATCATCTGCGTGCCCTCCGGCATCACCGAGGTCGAGGAGCGCGCGGTCATCGACGCGGGCATTCAGGCGGGCGCGCGCCGCGTGTACCTCATTGAGGAGCCGGTCGCGGCGGCCATCGGCGCGGGCATCGACATCACCCAGCCCGACGGTCACTTCGTCATCGACATCGGCGGCGGCACGAGCGATATTGCGGTCATCTCCCTCTCCGGCGTGGTCGAGAGCGCGTCCATCAAGGTCGCGGGCGACCAGTTCAACGAGGCGGTCGTGAAGTATATGCGCCGCAAGCACAACCTGCTCATCGGCGAGCGCACGGCGGAGGAAATGAAGATGAGCATCGGCTGCGTCTTCCCGCCCGAGGAGGAAATGACGATGGAGATCAAGGGCCGCTGCCTGCTCACGGGTCTGCCCAAGCTCATCACCGTGACCTCCACCGAGATGATGGACGCCTTTGAGGAGCCGGTCGAGCGCATCATGGAGGCGGTGCATCAGGTCCTCGAACGCACGCCGCCCGAGCTGGTGGCTGACATTTCCAGCAACGGTATCGTGATGACCGGCGGCGGCAGCCTGATCCGCGGCTTTGATAAGCTGGTCACGGCGCGCACGGGCATCCACACGGTGGTGGCGGAGAATGCCATTCAGTGCGTTGCCGAGGGCACGGGCAAGAGTCTCGAAAGCGTCGGCGAGATGAAGGACGGCACGATGAACCTGAGCCGCCGCAAGCAGATCAACTGAACAGAGAGCAAAAGGGGCTTCGACCGGCTGGTCGAAGCCCCTTTCCCTTTTACGGAGGAAGGGCGCGGCCATTTGGCTGCGCCCTTCTGCCTTATTTCTTTTCGATGACCTTGAGGACCTTTTCGTAGCTCTCCTCGGCGAGCGGGATGGCGTGGGCCAGCATGGCCTCGCCCTTGTGGCAGCACTCGTCCGCGTACTCCTTGTCCTTGAGGGACGAGAGGTTGATGAGGACGTTGAGCCACGCGCTCTGCATGGCAGTCTTGAGCGTCAGCGCCGCAATGCCGAGGTCGCTCACGACATTCGGATTGGTCGTGCCGACGAGCGTTGCGAGCAGGTCGATGGATTCCAGACAGACATCCATCATCGTCAGGGGGACCTCCGTGCAGTTGCGGAAGCTCGCCTGCACCGCGCCGCGGCGAATGGCCTTCTGGGCGTCATTCTCCTTGGGCAGGGCGAGGGATTCGATGAGCACGTCGAACACCTCGCTGTCGCGGTTCATCACGTCCACGAAGCGCTCCTTGAGCTCGTTGCCCTTGGCGATGGCGTCGAGAATGCGCTCACGGTCGTCCTCAAAGCCCTTTTTGGAGAGTGTGAGGCCGTTGACCATCATGGTCAGCGCGACGCCGATGCCGCCCGCCAGACCCGCGACCGCGCCGCCGCCGGGGGCGGGCGCGTCGGAGCCGACCGCGTTGATGAGCTCCGTGACCTTCATATCCGCAATTTTCATGGAAAGTCCCTCCTTAGGGGTGTGTAAATTTTAGAACAGGCCCGTGATCCTGCCGTTTTCGTCCACGTCGATCTTCTCGGCGGACGGGATCTTGGGCAGACCCGGCATGGTCATGATGTCGCCGGTCTTGGCGACGAGGAAGCCCGCGCCGGCGTTGACCTTGAGGTCGCGCACAGTGATCTTGAAGCCGCGGGGCGCGCCGAGCTTGCCCGCGTCGTCGGAGAAGGAGAACTGGGTCTTGGCCATACAGATGGGCAGATTATCAAAGCCGAGGTCGGTGAGCTGCTTGAGCTGCTTCTTCGCGGGGGCGGAGATGATGACGCCGTCAGCGTGATAGACCTTGGTGGCGATGGCGTTGAGCTTGGCCTCGATGCTGTCGTTCACGTCGTAGACGTACTGGAAGTGGTCGGGCTCCTCGCAGAGGCGGACGACCTCCTCGGCGAGCGCCTTGCCGCCCTCGCCGCCCTTGGCCCAAACCTCGCTCAGACGGACGTTGACGCCCAGCTCGCGGCACTTGCTCTCGACGAGCGCAAGCTCGGCGGCGGTGTCGGTCGGGAAGGCGTTGACGGCGACGACGCAGGGCAGGCCGTAGACGTTCTTGACGTTGTCAACGTGCTGGAGGAGGTTCGGCAGACCCTTTTCAAGGGCCTCGAGGTTCTCATTGTTCAGCTCGGCCTTGGGCACGCCGCCGTGGTACTTGAGGGCGCGGACGGTGGCGACGATGACGACGGCGTTGGGGTGGAAGCCGGCGGCGCGGCACTTGATGTCGAGGAACTTCTCGGCGCCGAGGTCGGCGGCGAAGCCTGCCTCGGTGACGGTGTAGTCGCTCAGGCGCATGGCCGTTTCCGTGGCTTGCAGGGAGTTGCAGCCGTGAGCAATGTTGGCGAACGGGCCGCCGTGGATGAAGGCGGGCGTGCCCTCGAGCGTCTGAACAAGGTTGGGCTTGATGGCGTCCTTCAGGAGCGCGGCCATCGCGCCCTCGGCCTTGAGGTCGTGCGCGGTGACGGGCTGATCGTCGTAGGTATAGGCGACGACCATCTTGGCAAGGCGCGCCTTGAGGTCGGCGAGGTCGGAGGACAGGCACAGCACGGCCATGATCTCGCTGGCGACGGTGATCTCAAAGCCGTCCTCGCGCGGCACGCCGCTGGCCTTGCCGCCGAGACCGTCGATGATGTGGCGGAGCTGACGGTCATTCATATCGACCGCGCGCTTCCAGACGATGCGGCGGGGGTCGATGTTCAGGGCGTTGCCCTGCTGGATGTGGTTGTCGAGCATGGCGGCGAGCAGGTTGTTCGCCGCGCCGATGGCGTGGAAGTCGCCGGTGAAGTGGAGGTTGATGTCCTCCATCGGGACGACCTGGGCGTAGCCGCCGCCCGCCGCGCCGCCCTTGACGCCGAACACGGGGCCGAGGGAGGGCTCACGCAGGCAGACCATGGTCTTCTTGCCGATCTTGTTGAGCGCGTCGGCCAGGCCGACGGAGGTGGTGGTCTTGCCCTCGCCCGCGGGCGTGGGGCTGATGGCGGTGACAAGGATCAGCTTCGCCTTGCGGGGCAGATTGCGGATCTCGGTAAGGTCGAGCTTGGCCTTGTACTTGCCGTAAAGCTCGAGGTGCTGCTCGTCGATGCCGGCGGCAGCGGCGATCTCAGTGATGGGCTTCATTTCGTGCGCCTGGGCGATCTCAATATCGGTCATGTGAAGGTACCTCCTGATACAATATGTTGAAGAGTGCGGTTTTCCCGGTCGGATAACTTGTGAGTATTGTACCAAAATGCAGGAGGAAGGTAAACAACTTTCACGAGCCACTTTTTCGGTATCGGTTAAAAATTTTAAGCGTTCGGTCGGCGAGGGCTTACAGCGTGATGCACAAGGGCTCGTCGAGGGTGACGGGGCCGCCGATGGCGGCGGAAACAACCGCGCCGCCGCGGCGCTCGATGCTCGCGCGGACGACGCCTGCGGGCTGGAAATAGTCCTGCTCAAAGAGGCCGTCCGCGAGGCCTGTGCTCTCGGCGACGGCGCAGGCGATGGTGCCGCTGCCGCAGCTCCCCTCCCAGACGAGGGTGCCGGTATCCACGACCTTGACGAGCGGCGTCATGCGGTGGCTCGTGCGGTCGAGGAAAATGACGCCGTAGGCGTCCAGCCCCTCGATGGCAGAGAACAGCGGCTCGGCGGCGCGGAAGAAGTCCTCGCTCGGCGCGATGCCCTCGATCACGAGGTGGGCAATGCCGGCGAGGTCGACCAGCGTGCCCGCATGACCCTCGACCTCCGCCGCGCGCACGGCGCGCGGGAGCGGCATTTCGGCGCGGGCGGCGCCCCGCGCAAGATCGACCGCGGCGGTGACGACGTGATCGCAGCCGCTGACGCGGAGCCTTACTTCGGAGAGACCGCCCCGCTGCCGCGCGACGTACATCGCATAGGCGCGGGTGGCGTTGCCGCAGAACTCGCCGCCCATCATCTCCATGCGGCCGTCGGTGTCCGCGTCCGCGGGGCAGGCAAAGCCGACCTGATCGATCTTCATATCGGGCAGCCGGCGCATCAGCTCGGCGGCGAGCGCCGCGCGGCGTTCCCTTTCGATGGGGTCGAGGACAAAAAGCGTGATGTTTCCGGCGGGATCGGCGCGCAAGACGTTGAGCTTCATAGAGATGCCTCCTTGCTTTTTTCGTATGCCACTTAAAAAAAGAAGGTGTAAAGTCTTGGAAAGACTTTACACCTTCTCGGGAAATGTGTCAACTCGGAAAATTACTCGAAGTCGGGGATATACTCCTTGACGATGTCGAGCAGCTCGCCGGAGCGGATCATCTTCTCCACCGCGCGGATGTCGGGCCAGATCTCGCGGTCCACTTCATAGAACGCGACTTCCTTGCGGACGTGCTGGTAGATGGCTTCGTGCAGCGGGGTGAGGCCCTGACCGTGGGTGTTCAGGCGGCGGCGGATGTCGATGGCCTGGCAGGCGGTCAGCAGCTCGTCGGCGAGGACGTCCTGCGTGTTCTGCAGGATCATCTTGGCCTTACGGGCGGCGGTGGTGCCCATAGAGACGATGTCCTCCTGGTTGGCGGAGGAGGGGATGGAGTCCACGGAGGCGGGATGCGCGTAGACCTTGTTCTCGCTGACCATGGAGGCGGCGGCGTACTGGACGATCATGAAGCCGGAGTTGACGCCCGCCTGCGTGGTGAGGAAGGCGGTCAGGCCGTTGCTGAGCGCGGGGTTGACCATGCGCTCGGTGCGGCGCTCGGACGCGTCAGCGATCTCGCTGGCGGCGATGCCGAGGAAGTCGAACGGGAGAGCCATGGGTTCGCCGTGGAAGTTGCCGCCGGAGATAACGGCCTCGTCGTCGAGGAACATCAGCGGGTTGTCGGTGACGGCGTTGAGCTCGATCTCGACCTTCTCACGGACGTACTCGAGCGCGTCGCGGCAGGCGCCGTGCAGCTGCGGGATGCAGCGCAGGGCATAAGCGTCCTGCACGCGGTCGGACTGGCAGTTGTCCAGGATCTCGGAGCCGGCGAGCAGCTTGCGCATATTCGCGGCGACGAGCATCTGGCCCTTCTGGCCGCGCACCTGATGGATGCGGGGATCGAAAGCGTTGCGAAGGCCGGTCAGACCCTCCATGGACAGGGACGCGATCACGTCGCCGAGCTGGGCGGCGCAGATGGAATCGTACAGGGCCAGCGCGCCGACGGAGGTCATCGCGCAGGTGCCGTTGGTCATGCCGAGGCCTTCCTTGGACACGAGCGTGTCGAGGGTGGCAATGCCGGCCTTGGCCATCGCCTCCGCGCCGGTCATCTTCACGCCCTCATACATGGCCTCGCCCTTGCCGAGCATGGGCAACGTCATGTGAGCGAGAGGCGCGAGGTCGCCGGAGGAGCCGAGGGAGCCCTTCTGGGGAACGACGGGGGTAACGCCCTTGTTGAGCATCTCGAGAAGCATCTCAACGAGGAGGGGGCGCACGCCGCTCACGCCGCCGCACAGGGCGTTGGCGCGCAGGAGCATCATGCCGCGCACGATCTCGTCGGCATAAGGCTCGCCGGCGGCGGTGCAGTGGCTGAGGATCAGGTTGGTGGAGAGCTGGTTGCTCATCTCCTTGGGGACGGCGACCTTCTGGAACTCACCGAAGCCGGTGGTGATGCCGTAGGCCACGCGGCCCTCGGCGGCGATCTTCTCGGCGAGCGCGCGGGACTTCTGCATGGCTTCGAGAGCGGAAGGGGCCAGCTCGACCGTGGCGTTGTAGCGCGCGATGGCGACAAAGGATTCAAGCGTCAGGCTGTGGCCGTCGACCACAACGTGCTTGATCGCGGTGGGATTCATGATCATGGTAGTTGCCTCTTTTCTTAATAGTTGCCGAATGGCACGATCTCGATGCTGTGATGTGAGAAGCTTTTTCCGGAGGCTGTGCTTCGATAGACGTCTGCCCATGACGTCCGGCGCACCTGCCGGTGAGTTAACTCAGCCAAAGGTGGTGTGGTTTGGTTGATGGCTTTAGGATAGCACAGATTTTGTGCAAAATCAATAGGAATTGCTGTTAATTTTCCTGTAATATTGTGCGGTATCACTATATTACGGCGCTGTGCTGCTGTGCTATCACAGACCGAACGAAAATCGGCGGAGAAAAGAGAGGGCTGCGGCGCGGGCGGAGCATGAAAAAGGACCGCCGGTGTTCCGGCGGTCCTTTGTGCGTTATTTCTTTTTCCGTTTTTTGGAGGTCTGCTTCGGAGCGGCTTCATAGTCCAACACGCGGATGGCGGGGTTTTTCTCCTTCGCCAGCTTGATGATGGCCTCCGCATCGGAGCGGGTGAAGAACAGCGCCTTTTCCATCGAGCTGTAGCCGATGTGCAGACGGATCAGATTCGGGTGCTTACGGTCCTCGGTGACGATGGAATTGATCTGCTCCCAGGGGAAGAAGTCGTACTGGGTCGTGATCTGCATCTGATAGAAGATCTCAAGTCCGCGGGTGGTGACCACGGCGTCCTTCTTCGTCAGAAGCGTCAGCGTATACAGAAGGGCGAACCCAAAGGAGATGATCGAAAGCGGAAGGTTGCTCCGCTTGGACATCAGGCCGAACAGCAGCAGGAGGACGACCAGTATCCAGCCGCCGACGGTGACCCACTTTTTCCGCGGCTTGGGCGGGCGCGAAACGTAGATCGGGGGCGGAACGGATTCCCAGGGAAGCGTTTGTCTCACGGCGGCAGTTCCTTTCTAAAACGGGGTAAGGCGTGCGTGCGGGACGCACGCCTTATGTAAGAAGTAAATTACGCGTTGATCTTGGGGGCCTTGCCGGCAGCGCGGCGAGCCTCGAGAGCGGCGAGAGCCTTCTGGTGGGCCTCTTCGGGAGCACCGGCGGGCTTGCCGGCCTTGGTCTTGCCGAACAGGTTGGTGTAGGAACCGTCAGCCCAGAAGATGTTGCGGCCGAGCATGGCGGTGACATAGGCATAGATGGGGTTGAGCAGGTTGACGAAGGCATAGGGGAAGAAGACGAAGGAGCTCATGCCGAGCACGCCCTGCTGATAAGCGCCGCAGCCGGTCCAGGGGAACATGACGGCCCAGAGGGTACCGGCGTCTTCCAGAGTACGGGAGAGCATGTTGCGGCCGAGGCCGAGCTCATCATACTTGTCAGCATAGATGGGGGCGGGAACGCCAATGCCGAGGAACTGGTCGCACATGGTGGCGTCGCAGAAGATGGAGGTCAGCAGGGTGGCGAGGATCAGGCTGCCAACGGAGTGGATCTTGTGCTTGAGGCCGCCGAAGAGCTTCTCGATGCAGCCGCAGCGCTCGAGGGCGCCGCCGTAGGCGAGCGCGACGAGGATGAGGTTGATGGTCCACATCATGCCGTCCATGCCCTTGGCCTTGCCGAGGATGGAGTCAGCGACCGCGTTGCCGGTCTCGACCGCGTTGCCGTAGTGCAGAACATCGAAGATGTCGCCGAGGGAGCGGCTGTAGTAAATGTCGGTGGACTGGAAGATAAGCATGAAGACGACCGCGGTGGCGACGGAGACGGCGATGCCGACCAGGCCGGGCACGCGCAGGATGCACATCACGATAACGACGATGATGGGGAGGAGCAGGATGGGGCTGATGGTGAAGGCGCCGCGGAACGCTTCCTGGATGCCTTCGGCGACTGTAGCGTCATACGCGCTGGTGTCAACGTTCAGGCCAAGGATCGTGTAGAGAATGAGGGAGAGCAGCAGGGTCGGGCCGGTGGTGGAGACCATCGCGGTGACGTGATCGAACAGGCCGGTCTCCGCGACGGCGGCGGCGAGGTTGGTGGTGTCGGACAGGGGGGAGAACTTGTCGCCGACATACGCGCCGGAGATGATCATACCGGCGGTAATGGGGGCGGGGATGCCGAGGCCGGCACCGATGCCGAGGAAGGCAAGGCCGATGGTGGCGGTGGTGGTCCAAGAGGAGCCACAGGCCATGCCGACGATAGCGCAGAGGATGCAGCCAACGGGCAGGAACAGCTGCGGGGTCAGCAAATCAAGGCCGTAGACGATCATGGTGGGGATCGCGCCGGAGAGCATGAAGCTGGTGACCAGGAAGCCGACGGTGGCGAGGATCAGAACGGCTTCCATGGAAGCAGCCAGACGCTCGACCATACCAGCGAGCATCTCCTGGAAGGAGTGGCCGCAGATGAAGCCGACGATGCAGGCGACGATGATGGACATGACCAGGGGCAGGTGCGCGTCATGATAGCCGGTTTCGGAATGACCGTGGAAGCAGTAAAGCATGAACCCGATCATCGCCACGATGGGAACTAACGCCAGAATAAAACTGGGTTCCCGAACGGTTTTCTTTTCGTTTGCCATGAATGATACCTCTCTCTTTAAAAATAAGATTTTAGTTTGTTGCGTAAGCTCGAACGATACCTGAGACGACCGCCGCCGCACGGCGGAGATCATCCCCACACACAAGGTCTCTTCCGATTGCCCTCCTTTCTGCATAACAGATCAGTGCAACAAGCTGTGGACGCTCCGTATCCGGGAGGGAGCCCCACATACGGAGTTGGAAACGAAACCGCGCCGGCGGCCGCCGTTGGGCAAACGGCGCTTCTCACCTGCCGCGTTGCGCTTTCGTTCCGGTTCGGTCCCACAGACGCCCGCTCAGGCGTTCTGCGCGGGGATCATCGTCCGGTTTGACAAAATCACCGTGCTCTGCGGAACCAGCTTTTGTATTATATCATAGGCGTTCACAAAAAATCAATAAATTTCCGGATTATTTTTGCTTTTTTCTGTAACTTTTGACGACACTAAGGCGCTTTACTGCTCTGCTAATTAGTGAAAGCGGCAAAAAGGAAGAAAGCCCCTGCCAAACGGCAGGGGCGGATGCGGTATGGATGGCCTTACTCGTGCGCGTTCTTCTCCTTCATGCGCTTGAGGACGATCTTGTAGCCGTCCGCGCCGTAGCTGATGCACTTGTTGACGCGCGTGATGGTGGCGGAGGACACGCCGATCTCCTTGGAGATCTGGGAGAAGGTGTTGCCCGCCTCCAGCATTTCGGCGACCTGCAGGCGCTGGGTCATGGCCTGGATCTCGCTGAAGGTGCACAGATCGTCGAAGAAGCGATAGCACTCCTCAAGGTCCTTGAGCGAGAGAATGGCTTCAAACAGATGATCGGTCTCCTCCGACTTCATCTTGCTTCCGTACATAACAGGTCCTCCTTACAGAACTGAATTTGGGGCTGCGCGCGGGAAAGGGGTCAAGCCCTCTGCGCGGCGCGCAGGGAGCGCTTGAGCATATCGAGCACCGGCGGGGTGACGAAAGCCATGGCGACCGCGGTGACCGCGCCGGAAACGATGCGGATGCCAACCTTGCCGAACACATAGGCGTAGGTGTAATAGCCGTAGATGACGCTGTCGAGATAGATCGCGCCGGTATTGAGAAGCGTGACGACGAGCGAGGTGACGATCAGCACGCCGACGAGCTGCTTGCGCGAGAGTTCATAGCCGCAGCGCTTGGCGTACAGACCGATGAGCAGGCCGCGCACCGCGGGCGGGATGATCCACAGCACGGTGGTCGCGGTGACGCCGTAGGTCATCAGCTGACCGAGGAAGGCACCGACCAGACCGACCATCAGACCGCCGCCGGGGCCATAGAGCAGAGCGCCGACGATGATGGGCAGGGCGGAAACGGAAATGTTGATCCAGCCGAGACGGATCGTGCCGACGGTATTGAGCACGACGTAGACGGCGACCATCATGGCGATGACCACCAGCTTGCGCGTGGACATGGAGCCGAAGCGGTTGACAACGATGAGCGCGGCGACCAGCCCGACAAAGCAGGCGGCCATGCAGAGAATGATGGATGTGGGCGACATGAGACGATTCCTCCTCAAAAATAATGAGCTTCCGCCGCGGGCATTCATTATCCCGCGCGGAGCGTGGCAGCTTGGAGAGGGCACAGATGACCCCCCTCCCCTTACGGCAGGAGCCACGCAGAAAAGAGGTCTCATGTCTCTTCTGGAGTGGCGAGCGGAATGCGAAAGCCATACTGCAAACCAGGGTTTTTCGTCCGCCGGGCAACTTCCCGTCCCGACGGCACTGCGCGCCCGTTGGGCGCAAACACATGACTTCCTACTCTGCCAGAGCGTATTTTTGTGTAAAAATACACATATAGAATAGCAAACTCTCCGCCCATCGTCAAGCAATTTCACACGGGAAAGCGCGGTTTTTCCGCGAATTTTCTTTTTTAAGGCGAGGGCGCGTTTATTTCTTACAAAACACGCGGGCGCGGCGCGGCTTTTTTCTTGACAGCGCGGCGCTTTTTTTGCTATCCTACAAAATAGGACGACAAATGGGCCGGCCCGCGCGCCGCCCGTCTGCACAACATTTCCGGTCATCATTAAAGAGGAGGAACTTTCATCATGATCAAGGAAACCATGGCTTACCTGTCCCAGTACGATCCCGAGGTCGGCGCGACCATTGAGAACGAGTATCACCGCGAGCAGCGCAACATCGAGCTGATCGCCTCGGAGAACATCGTCTCCCCCGCCGTTATGCTGGCGATGGGCACCTGCCTGACCAACAAGTACGCCGAGGGCTATCCCGGCAAGCGTTACTACGGCGGCTGCTACTGCGTTGACGAGACCGAGGAGATCGCCCGTCAGCGCGCCTGCAAGCTCTTCGGTGCCGAGCACGCGAACGTCCAGCCCCACTCCGGCGCGAGCGCGAACCTCGCGGCCTTCAAGGCGATGCTCCAGCCCGGCGACACCTACATGGGCATGAACCTCGCCCACGGCGGCCATCTGTCCCACGGCAGCCCGGTCAACATCTCCGGTCAGTATTTCCATCAGGTCCCCTACTCCCTCAACGATGAGACCGAGCAGATCGACTACGATGAGCTCTATCGCATCGCGCAGGAGTGCAAGCCCAAGATGATCCTCGCGGGCGCCTCCGCCTATCCCCGCAAGATCGACTTTGCCAAGTTCCGTGAGATCGCCGATTCCGTCGGCGCGTACCTCATGGTCGATATGGCGCACATCGCCGGCCTCGTCGCTGCGGGCGTCCACATGAGCCCCGTGCCCTATGCCGACGTGGTCACCTCCACCACGCATAAGACCCTCCGCGGCCCCCGCGGCGGCCTGATCCTCTGCAAGAACGAGATCACCAAGAAGAACATCGAGACCGGCGAGATGGAGACCATCAACCTCGCCAAGAAGATCGACTCCGCCGTGTTCCCCGGCACGCAGGGCGGCCCGCTCGAGCACATCATCGCCGCCAAGGCCATCTGCTTCGGCGAGGCCCTCAAGCCCGAGTTCAAGGCCTACGGCGAGCAGGTCGTGAAGAACGCCGCCGTCCTCGCCGACGGTCTGATGAAGGAAGGCTTCCGTCTCGTCTCCGGCGGCACGGACAACCACCTGATGCTCGTTGACGTCCGCAACTTCAACATCACCGGCAAGGAGATCGAGCGCCGCCTCGACGAGTGCTTCATCACCGTCAACAAGAACGCCATCCCCAACGACCCCGAGAAGCCGTTCGTCACCTCCGGCATCCGCGTCGGCACCCCCGCCGCCACCACCCGCGGCCTGAAGGAAGAGGACATGAAGGAGATCGCCCGCATCATGGGTATGGTCGCCCGTGACTTCGAGGGCAATAAGACCGCTGCGCAGGAGGCCGTCGTCGCCCTGACCAAGAAGTATCCCATCTACGAATAAGCGAAAGACAGCCGAAGAGGTCCTGGAAACGGGACCTCTTCTTTCCTATGCCAGCACGGTTTCGGCAAAGCCCGCGGCGAAGAGCCGCGCGGCGGCAAGCGCCTCGTCGAGCGAGTTGCCCGCCGTACCGACCTCAATGAGCAGAGATCCGGCTGTGACCTGCTGGTTGTAGCGCGAGTTGCGCACCGTGACGGGACGCATGAGCGTGGGGTATTTTGCGTACAGCGTCTCCTGCACGGCGCAGGCGAGCTTGAGGTTCTCGCGCCAGTCGGGGTGCTCCAGCCCGCCGCCGGACGAGCCGATGACAAATTCCAGCTGAGCGGCCCCCGGCTCCTCGGCGCACAGGAGCTTGTAGTTGTTGCCCTCGCTGTCGGCTACGGCGTCGCGGTGAACGTCTAAAATGTAGAGGAGCGAGGGATACTCCGCGCGGTATTTCTCAATGGCGGCGAGCGAGCGGTTGTACGCGCCGGAATAGTTGGGGTAGTCGTAGAGCTCGCGGTCGTGGAGCACGCCGAGACCGGCGTCCGTCAGGACGCGGGCGATCTCGTCGCCGACGCGGATCATGTTCTTTTCTTTTTCGAGCGTGCGGTGGTCGTCGCTCGCCTCGTACTCCTCCCCTGCCGGCATGGTGTAGGCCTCCGTGCCGTGCGTGTGGACAATGAGCACCTGCGGGCCGTCGGCGGGACATTCCGCTGCGGCGGGCGCTCCCGTGAGCTGCGAAGCGTCCAGCGTACACTTTGAGCCGTTGTTGATGCAGACGTTCCCCAGCACCGTATAGCCGCTCGGGTCGCCGACCCGGAGCGTGCGGGACGGCACGCCGTTGTCCGCGCCGCGCGGAACGGTCTCCCCCGTCTGTGCGTCGGAGAGCGTTGTGCCCTCGTGATCCTCGGTGTCGGGCTTCGTTTCGTCGGGCGGGAGCTGCAGCTCGCTCGACCACGCCTGCGTCACCTCACTGCGCGCGTCGGCAAGAATGGGCGTCAGACTCAGCGCGAGCGACGCGCCGAGGGAGAGCTCGTCCGCTTCCTCGCCGCCCATCTCGTAGCGCAGCAGGGCGAGCGGGAGCGCAGTCTCCTGCCGCAGCCGTTCGGCGGCATCGGACAGGCTGTGCGCCGTGGCGGCCACGCCGACCGTCCAGAGCGTCAGCGCCGTGAGCGCCGCGGCGAACGCGATGCGCGGGACGCCGCGCAGCCTGGGTTTCCGTGGTATCTTCTGCATGATCGTCACCTCGGGACAAACCTATGCGACCGGCGGGACGGATATTCCAGGCAAAAATATTTCGGAAAAGCGCGGGAAGGGCTTGACTTTGCGCTCTTTTTTTGTATAATAGTAGAGCTTATGGTCTCACCATAGGCATATCCTTGCTCACACGAAGGACGTGTGGGCCATCAGTCCAAAAGGAGGTGCAAGAAATTGGCTAAGATTTCCGCTAACTATGAGGTCGTTTTCATCATCGACCCCGCACAGGGTGAGGAAGGCGTTGCCGCGCTGACCGAGAAGTTCAAGACCCTGGTGGAGCAGAACAGCTCCGAGATGGAAGTGGAGGAGTGGGGCAAGCGCAAGCTCGCTTACGCGATCAACTACATTACCGAAGGCTACTATGTGTTGATCTCCTTCACCAGCGCGCCCGAGTTCCCCAAGGAGCTGGACCGTATCCTTCGCATTACCGACGGCGTCATCCGTTCCATGATCGTCTGCAAGGACGAATAAGGAGGAAAGAATATGTCACTCAATCGTGTCGTTATCATGGGCCGTCTGACCCGTGACCCCGAGCTGCGCCGCACGCAGACCGGGACGGCCGTGACGTCCTTCTCCCTCGCCGTGGACCGCGACTTCAAGAGCCGCGAGAGCGGCGAAAAGGCAACGGATTTCATTGATGTCGTTGCCTGGCGCCAGACCGCCGAGTTTGTCTGCCAGTACTTCGCCAAGGGCCGCATGGCCGTGGTCGAGGGCCGGCTGCAGATCCGCGACTGGAAAGATAAGGACGGCAACAACCGCCGCAGCGCGGAAGTGGTTGCCGACAACGTATATTTCGGCGACAGCAAGCGCGACGGAGCCTCCGGCGGCGATTATGCGCCCCCGGCCTACGGCTCTTCCGCTTCCACCTACTCCGCCCCCGCGGGCGGCGGCTTCGCCGAGATCGAAGAGGACGGGGAGCTCCCGTTCTGACAAAATCTATAAAGGAGGATACTTCCATGGCTATGGAACGCGAAAACAAGGCCCCTCGCGCCGGTGCTCCTGCGAACCGCAAGCGCCGCAAGGTCTGCCAGTTCTGCGTTGACAAGTGCGAATATATCGACTACAAGGATGCCGCCAAGCTGCGCCGCTTCATTTCCGAGCGCTCCAAGATCCTGCCCCGCAGGACCACCGGCACCTGTGCCATGCATCAGCGTCAGCTGACCGAGGCGATCAAGCGCGCTCGTCAGATCGCTCTGCTGCCCTTCGTCACCGAATAACTGCAAACGAAAAAGAGACACGCGGTGCGTGTCTCTTTTTTTGCCCGGCGCAGGCGCTGCGCGGCGAGCGATCTGCCTTAGCGGCGGCAGGACGGACGACGCAGCTGCGCCGCGCAAGTGTTCTGCGGAGCAAAAGCTTGGCGGAGGGGCAATTCATTTGCCCCGGGCATTCTAATACCGGAGGGTGGAGCCGCCGACGACGGCGGCGAAACTCAAAAAGAAAAGCATCGCAAGGCGATGCTTTTCTTTTTGGTGCCTCGTCGGGGATTCGAACCCCGGACACCCTGCTTAAAAGGCAGGTGCTCTGCCGACTGAGCTAACGAAGCGAAGGTATGAAAGCAGCGGAAAACGCTGTTATTCTCTGGCAGGGATGGCTGGATTTGAACCAGCGAATGAGGGAGTCAAAGTCCCTTGCCTTACCGCTTGGCTACACCCCTATAAGGGAAAAGAAAGGGGATCGGGACTCTATTCCCGATCCCGCTCTTTTTGTGGGGTGGGTAAAGGGACTCGAACCCTCGACACCCGGAACCACAATCCGGTGCTCTAACCAACTGAGCTACACCCACCACATATCTGGTATCACAAGGGAAACCTCGCCGCAGGCCGCTTTGGGGGAAATGGTACGCCAGAAGGGATTCGAACCCCCGGCCTACTGCTTAGAAGGCAGTTGCTCTATCCTGCTGAGCTACTGGCGCAAATGGATGGAGCAGGTGACGGGAATCGAACCCGCATCCCCAGCTTGGAAGGCTGGTGCCCTGGCCATTGTGCTACACCTGCAAGAGCCCTCCGCAACCTGTCAGCTTTTGCATGATAGCACGGAAGAGGCGTAATGTCAAGATGGAATTTTATACTTGCATCGCAAAATATACGTTTTTCGGCATTCGCGAGCCAAATGTCAATACTAAAACCCGAATTTCTTTGAAAAATTTTTTATAGGCTTTATAGGCTTGCAAGGAACACGTTGAAAAGCTCCGCAGAGGTGTGCCAGTCCAGGATTAACCGTGGGTAATTATTTATCCAGTCCTGGACCCGGCGCACCTCTTTTTGTGTCACCTTGCGGAAGTCCGTGCCCTTGGGGAAAAACCACCGGATAAGCTGGTTCTGCTTCTCGTTGCTACCGCGCTCTCCGGGGGACCTGGGGTGGCAGTAGTAGACGTGGGTGCGCTTCTCTCCGGGCAGCAGACAGGAGCGCTCCATGCCCTTGCAATCGGCAAATTCGCTCCCGTTGTCCACGGTGATGCTCTTGAACACCTGGCGGAACATAGCGGTCCCCATGCGGCGCTCCAGTCGGTCCAGAACGCCCACGACGCTGGCGGCGGTGTCGTCGTGCATCTTGCGGATGATCTCGTCCCGCGTCACGCGTCCGGTGAGGACGCACAGGGCGGCCTTGGTGCCCTTCTTGCCCACTACGCTGTCCATCTCCCAGTGGCCCGGCTCCTCCCGGTTGTTGATGTGCTCCGGGCGATGCTCGATGCTGTCCCCTCTGGGGGCTTTCGCTGCTTTCACGCGGTTGTAGGTCCGCTTCTGGTCACTCTTGTAGCGCAGCTCCTTGTTGGTCAGGGGCCACAAGTCCCCGTTCTCGATGTACTTATACACAGTCTGACGGCATAATGTGCAGGAGAAGGTAGTCTCCGGCGTTTTGCCCAGCATGGAGCAGGCAGCGGACGGGGAATACCCCTCGGAGATGGTTTTGACCAGCCACCGGGCCAGCCGGTGGTCTTTGCCTATTTTCAGAGGCTTTTCCATGTTCTTCTTGCGGTCCAGGTGGTAGTCCTTGGCGACATCGGCGGAGTAGGAGATATAGGTGGTCAGGTCGCTGCGTTTCAGCTCCACCGCACCCCTCCGGCACTCGTCGTAGACCGTGCTGTGATGCACGCCCAGATAGCGGGCAATCTGCGGCTTGCTGTACCCCTCGCGGAGCATTTTTTCAATGGTCAATCTGTCGTTCCAGGTCAAGTGTGCGCCCTTATATCTCGGCATAGGAAAACCTCCATTTGCAATACTTTTGCATAGCATTTGTATATCTTTAGCACACTTTTTTCGGCCATGTCAATAGCCCCGGAAGATGCAAAAATCCCCCTACTATCCGTAGGGGGATTTCAAAATTTTTTATTCTTTTCCGGTCAGCCAGTCCATCGTCACGCCAAGGACCTCGGCAAAGATCATCAGCTCGTAGTCCGTCACGAAGCGGTCCCCGGTCTCTATCTTGCTGATGGCCTCCCGCTCAATGAACACACCTTTGACCTGCATCCTTGCAGCGAGGTCCGCCTGGGAGATGCGTTTGGTCGCCCGCACCTGGTGGATGCGGTCCCCGGAGATATTCTTTTGTCCCTCAAAATCGTAAATCTTCACACGCAGCCCCTCCTTGGCACCTTGACAGTACCACGGAAAAGGGCTATCTTTGTAATAAAGATTTACAACCTTTATCGTTTTGGTACAAAAAGTGGGAATATCTCACTTCACGTCCGGCAGCTTCTCCAGCATACCGGCGGCCTCCAGCAGATTGTAAATGATCTGGGCCGTGGCCTCGCGGGTGATGGGCTTCTGCCATCCGTAGTTGCCCGCACCGTCTCCGGCGAAGATACCCTTGCGCTTGCAGTAGTCGGTGGCCTCCTTGGCCCAGGCGGAGGGGTTGTCCCCGGTGTCGGCGCAGCTCGTGAGCTGTTTGGTGTCCATAGCTTCTTCATCCTTTCCGGCCTCTGCGGCCTCCAGTCTTTTGTTGACTTCTGCGGCGATCTGGCCGTGGCGGCTGTAAAGCCAGTCGCCAGGGCAGGCTTTCGCCGCAAACCAGCGGTGGACGGTCATGTTCTGCCGGTCTACCTGACCTACGAGGTTTTTATCTCCCTTCCAAAGCAGCCTGGGGATGCCGTTACGCTGGCAGATGTCCACCAGCAGATCAATGAGGGACTTGTAGGCCGCGTCGGAGACCGGCCACGGGTCCTTGGCAACGGTGTTCGCCACCTCGATGGTGATAGCCCGGTTGTCGTTGCTGGCGGAGGAGGTACACCACGAACGGTTGGCCTCGTCCACATACAGACCGATGCGCCCATCGCTGCCGATGCCGTAGTTGCTGCTGGCCTGACGTTCCTTGTTCTGGAACAGTTCGCCGCAGCGCTCCACGGACAGGTTCCCGGCCATACAGTGGATGGAGATGGTGTCGATGGCGTGCTTGCGCTTGCCGGAATGGTTGGGGGACCGCTTGGTGTAGCTGACCAGCGGGCTGTTACTCATTGCCCGCACCTTCTTTCAGAACGCCGTGGTTGAGTTCGTAGACGGCGGCCTCAATGAGCGCGTCGATGCGGTCCTCGTCCAGGGTGATGCCGTGCTCTGCCAGCCAGTTGAGGACGTAGGCTTTCTTCTCCTCGCCGCGCCCGCTGCCACGGTAGATTTGCTCCGCAGCCGTCACAGCGATTTTCACCCAGGCATTGATCTCCGCCTGCTGCTGGGCCGTGGTCCGGCTCTTGATATAGGGAATGACCACGGCGGTGATGACGGCAGCCACAAGGGCAGCCGCCGCTTCAATGATGGTCGTAATATCCATGATGTGCTCCTTCCTTTACTCCACGATTTCCCAGTCGTCGGCCAGCATATCCGCCTGGCTTGCAAGCCATCCCATTTGCACGCCGGAAGTGCCGCAGAATGCGATGGCCTTGTTGCCGATGGCCTCGTGGTTGGCGTTGACGATTGTGCCATCCGGGGACGTGTAACTGATGGCAGAGGCCAGCTCAATGTGCTGGTTCTTTCCGTTCCAGCCCGCCCGTCTGCACTTCTTCCCCTTCTTCATGGCCTCGATAGCCAGCCCGAAGTTCATACTGTCGATGGGGCGGTACGCCGCCTCGAACACTGCCTTGGGGCTAAAGCTCTCGTACCCGTCCGGGTAGCAGACCTTATAGCCCTCCTCCACGGGGAACACGCCCTTGGGGATGGGCTGGTCCTCCTCGTAGACCTTACAACCCATGCGAATAGCGGGGACCGCCTCAATGATTTTCGTGCCGATATAGGTTTTCATTTCGATTTCCTCCTTTAGCAATCTCGTTTGATTTTCTTCTCCGGCGTGTTGCTCTTGCCGAACACCACCCCGTCGTTGTGCTCAAAGATGTTCTCCACCACCTTGAGGACGTTCACGCCCAAGATGGTCTCGATGGCCTGCTTGGACAGGTCTACCACCGGGAACACCTGGCCCAGCCGCACCGTGGCGTACAGGGCGATGATGTAGGACATCGTGACCCACCCCAGCGCGGCGATCTGCGTTGTCACGAACAGCCGCCGCGTGGTTGTCTTAATGTTCTTCATCTCGTACCGCCTCCAGATGGTCAATGCGGTGGTGTGCGGACTTGGCGCTGGCCTCCACGGCAGCCAGACGGCCCTCCACCGCTGTGTTGGTCTTGCGCTGCTCTCGCTGTTCCGTCTTGATCTCGTCCGTGTTGGACTTGATGTACCCAAGCTCTGTCAAAACGGTGCCGAGCTGTTGGCCGCTGCTCCTGTCATCTTTCCCCTTGTTGCGGGAGAAGGTGGCATAACTGATGACAGCACCCAGCACCGTGCATACCAGTCCCACAATGATGTTCCACTCCATTGGTATCACCTGCCTTTCCCATTGAGCATATCAAAGCCCCGCATCCTTTTCGCCCCGAAGCAGATAAAAATTTGAAAGAGAGGGTCCACCTATGAAAGCCTTGGTCTATATCGTGTGCGTCGCCGTAGCAGCGATGGTGCAAACCGCCATAAGCATGAGCGGTGTGCAACTCGGCGGTCTCCCTGTGGTCCTGCTGTATGGCACGGCCTTGGCTGTCGCTACCGCCGCTTGCAAGGCCATCCAGCGCAGGAAAATGCGTCCGGCCATACCGAAGGAACGATGGTACACCTGCCCGAAGTGTGGGCAGCTCGTCCCGGAGGGAAAGCCGTGTGACTGCGAAAGTCTTTCTCCCCAGCCAGGGGAGAAGTTGTGCGGCACACCGTTCATCCAGGCGGGCCAGACCCCGCCCGGAGTTAAAACCGAACAGCCGAAGCCGGGAAAGCGGTCTCCGGTGGTTCCGCTTTGCATAGCCGCTGCTTTGCTGGTGGTATGCACCTGCATCATTGGCTACCGTGTCTCCGTGCTCACGGCAGCGCGGGATGACCTGGCAGCGGAGAATGCGGAATTGCGCTCCAGGGTTTCCACGCTATCCACCGAAAAGACGCAACTGCAAGAAAAAGTGAACGACCTGGAGGCTCGGAACGAGGATTTGTCCGGCTATCTTCACGACGCCACTTTTCTTTACAACAACATTGGGTTCATCGTCGAAGGGTCAAACCGTTATCACAATTACGATTGCCCTGTGTTCCAGGGTGCTGACGAATACTGGGCGCATAATATAGAATACTGCGAGTATCTGGGGTACTCGAAGTGCGGAAATTGTTGGTGACGACATGAAGAAATGGGAGCAGGGATGGCCTGCTCCCATTTCTTTACCATTCGCTGGTGTAGACGGTCCCCCAGAGGAAAGCCCGCTGCTCGTCGGTCAGGCCGGAGAAGTCCTCCAGCCATTCCCGCACATGGTCGCTCTTGGCCTCGCCCTTCACGGTCTTGCCGTCTGCGTCCTTGGTCCCTTCCATCTCGTTGTAGGCGGTGTGGAACAGGACGTACTCCCAGGGTTCGATGCCTTGGGCCTCTGCGTCGTCGGCCTGGGCCATCCACTTGGTGCTGACCTCGTACTGTCCGTCGGAATGGTCCGCCAGGGCGCTCTTGTCGGCCAGATCATAGGCCGCCTTGAGCACCTTGTCGCGGGTCTCGTCGTCCATTCCCTGGAAAATAGGGCTGCTCGTCAGGTCGTCGGCCATGCTGCGGTAGTCGCTGGCCCGCTGGTCGGAGTATGCCCGGTAGGCGCTGCTGCCCAGGTCGTCCGCGCCGAAGGTCTCCTCCTTCTCCTTGGCCGGGGCGTATTTGTCCCGGCTGCCGATAAGGTCCCGTGCCCTCTGGGGCAGGGTGTAGTCCGGGTCCTTCTCAACGGCCTTGTTGTAGCGGCTCCGCATGGCGCTGTCGATGCTTGCGCCGTCCACGCCCATGCTGTTCATCAGGTCGTCCCTGATGTGCTGGTAGGTGTCCATGTCGCCCTGCTCCAGCGCCCGGTACAGAATTGCGTAATAGCGGGTCTTGTTGCCGGTGTTGGAGATGTTGTAGATAGCCTTTTCCATCTCATACTGGAGCGGGACGTTGCCGGTCTCCACCGCCGCGCTCCGGGCCAGGCCCCACATATCCCGCGTCAGGTTGGAGGCCGGGATGCCGAACATCTTTGCACCGGCGGCCAGCAGCCCCTTGAGGGCGTAGGCCCTGGTCCGCTTGCCCTGGCCGTCGGCGCTCTGGATGGCCGTCTGTCCGGCCTGGATAAGGTCGGACACGATCTCCATTTCCGTGCGGGACACGTCGTAGCCCTGCATGATGGACAGCGCGTCCTTCACAAAGGGGATTTGCCCCAGGGGGTTCATGTTGCTGCCGACGTTGCCCTCCGTGATGGCGTTCCAGGCTTTCTCCCAGGGGGTCTCCTCGTCACCGGAGATGCCGGTGAACGCAGCCCGGAAGCGCTCCCAGTATTTTTTATCTTCGTCATCGTCGCGCATGGCGTCGATAAGGCTCTGGGCCAGAGCGTTGACCACGTTCGTCACCACCAGGGCCGTGGCTGCCCGGCCCATCGTCTTGATGGCCTTGCCGCGCTTCTGGCTGTTCTGTTCGTAGCGCACCTGGTCATAGGCCCGCATCAGCAGGTTGAGGCTCATAATCGGCTCACCCATGAAACTGGTCGCCTGCTTCACCACCGCGTTGCTGGAGCGCATGATGTTGGACCGCTGGAGAACGCCGTCTACCACCTGGGTCTGGTCGATGACCTCCGCGAACAGCTTTGCCGTCTGCCGGTAGAACGCCTCGCTGCCCTTGGTGAGGCCCTGGTGTTCCCGCGCCGTGGCCCACTCGCAGGCGTTCCACAGCTTGCCCCAGGTCACGGCGTCCGCCGCACCCGCAGGGGCGGAAAGGGCGTCGTTCAGCTTCCGCACGTTCGTCCGGTTGTCGAACAGCGTCTCGGTCATCTTGTAGGGGCTGGAGATGTCGAAGCCGCCCGCATCCTTCCGCATGGCGATGGGGGAGTATTGCAGGGCTTTCTTCCATCCGCTGCCCCGCGTAACGCCTCTTGCAAGGCCCCGCGCCATGTCCTGGGGGTCCAGTACCGCCGCCGCCCGGAAGAACGCCGTGGGCTGCTGGATGACCACGCGGATGTTCGCGCCCACGGCTGCGCCCTTGAAGCCGCCGATGGTCTTTCCGGCGATGTCCCACATGGGGCTGTCGCCGGGGGCGTTGATGCCGTTCTGGATGTCCTCCATCAGGTTGTGCCAGTATTTTTGACTGCCGGGGCCGCCCACGCGGTCCAGCAGGCCCTTGATGGTCTTGCCGGTTGGGTTGCCCTCCTCGTCCCGGAACTGGTAGTTGAACAGGCGGTTGATGTCCTCCATCGTGCAGAGCCAGGAGGCATAGTCCGTCATGTCGGAGGCGTGGTTGGCAAAGGTGGTGAAGATGCCCGCCAGGTCCAGGGCGTTGCTCGCGTGGGGCATCGTGGTCTTTGCCATGCCGATGTTCTTAATGGAGCGGGTGTTGTTTCCTCCCTTTTCGATGTTGCTGTGCAGGCCCTCCTTGGCCGATTTGATGGGCCAGTAGTCGCTCTCGGTGAACTTCTTATAACCATAGGCTTCCATGCTGGCCTTGTTGCCGTAGTCGGCCAGCACGCCACGGGTCAGCCCTTGCAGGCCGTCCGCGATCTTCACCTGCTCCGGTGTCAGCGTCCCGGTGATGTTCGCCAGGTCGCCCTCCGTCAGGCGGATGCTGTCCGTGCCGCGCCGGATTTGCGAGGTTTTGATCTCTGGCTGGACCACGCCGCCCTTGAGCAGGTGGTCGTGGGCCTGCTTGCGCTTCACCAGCTCGTACAGCTCCATCACCTGGGCCGTGGAAAGGGTCAGCTTCTCGCCTCGCTCCGTGGTGAAGGTATGCGTGGTTGCCTCCAGCTTCTTCACCGTCTTGGGGTCCACGATCTTGCGGACCTCCTCGGCCACATGGTCCACCATGAGCTGCTGCTGGTCCTGCGCGTCCCGCAGCATCCGGTAGACCGCCTTGCCCGCCTCTCCGTAATGGGAGAAGAAGGTGTACGGGGTCTCCAGGTCAATGAGGGCGTGGTTGCTGGTCAGGCTGTTCTTGGCCCGGCGGCTGCTGGTCCCGATGGAGAGAGCCTGCGCCCAGTCCGCCGTCCTGGCGTACTTGGCCTTGGACAGGACTTTCCCCGCCGTGTTCACGCTGTGCTCAACAGCCTTGACCACCTGCCACACGGTTTGGAGCTGCGCCACGCTCATGTCGGCCAGCTTGGTGTCCTTCATGGCGATGACCGCATCAAAGCCGCCCTTGATGCCGTCGGCGTCGCTGCCCAGCAGGGAGGGGTCAATGACCATATCCCCGCCCTCGGCCACGATTTTGGCGTACTGCTCCTTGAGGGCGCGGAACGCCTCGGTTCGCTTGGTTGGGGTGCCGCTGCCATCCTTCACCCGCTTGCCGTTCTCGTCGAGGGTGTACTGGCTCTCCTGGTTGATGCTCTCCAGCATAGCGGCCACGCTTCCGCGCATGGCCTCCGGGATGTGGTGCTGGTCGCTGGGGCGGAGGAGCTTCTGGGACAGAGCGCTTGCATGGCGGGTGATTTTGGCCCGCAGCTCACGGGCCGCCCGGCGTTCCCGGCCCGCTGCGTCCTTGGCCGCATAGCGGTCTTTCAGAGCACCCATCTGCCGCTCGCGGGCCTCCCGCTCCTTGGCGATGGCGTTCTGTACCCGCTGCCGGTTCTGCTCCCGCAGTTCCGCCAGGCGGGTGGTGTACTGCTCCCGCACCTTCTGGACCTGCTCCCGACCCTTGGCCTTGGCGTTCTCCAGCTTCAATGCCTGCCGGTCCGCAAAGGTCTTTCGCGTCTGGGGCAGGTCGAAGAAGGTCTCCATGATCTCGTTCGCCGCGCCGGTCACGGCCTGGTCCATGTGGCGGGAGAATGGGTTGTACTCGTTGATCTCGCTGATGCCGTCCAGCACTTCCACGATGTGGAGGAGCTGGTCCGTCGGATGGGTCTGCTCCTGCTCGCTGAAAAACTCCGGCCAGCGGGAGGAAAGCTCCTGGTACACCTGGTCGATGTTGGTGTGGCCCTCGCTGCCCAGGTTCAGCCGTCCGAACTGCCGCTTGCGGAAATCGCCGTAGTCTGCGATGTCCCCGTGGTACTCCTTGCCGTAGATGATTTTGGTCGTCCGCAGGTAGTCCCGCAGGTCGCTGTACGCATCGTACATATCGCTGTCCACGGCCACCGCGTTGCTCACCAGGGTTTGCGCGATGTCCTCCGCCCGGCGGCGGGCCTCGGTGTAGGTCAGCTCGTCCTTGCCGTCGTAGCCGCTGGCGATGTAGTCATAGAGGCTCTGGAGGTCTCCCTGGATGTCATTCACCGCGATGTCGGCCCCGTAGTTCTGGATAAGCTGTTTCGCGGCGGCGGTCACGGCCTTTTTGTCCGTGGTCACGCGCTGGGTCCGCCGGGTCTGGCCCTTCCAGTAGTCCCGGCTCTCCTGGAGCTTCCCGTTTCGGCGCTGGATGGCGATGTAGTCCTTCATCTGCTCCCGCAGCAGCCGGTTCTCCTCTTGCAAGGCCGCGTTCTCCTGGAGAATGTCCCTTCCCTTGAGGGAGAAGCGCGCGCCCTCCACGCTGTTGATCTTGGCAAGGCGGTCCGCGTCGTCTCCGGTCTTGTATTCCAGCATCCGAACACCGGCCTGTTCCAGACCGTCCCGCAGCTTTTGGCTGCTGTCGTCAGGAATGACGGCGGCCAGCACCTCGTCGAAGCCGACGGCCCGCTGGGGCTTGGCCTCAAAGTAGCCGGTGGGCATTTCCGCCGCCGCCTGGTAGACGGCCTGGATGTCCTGGGCTGTCTGACTGCTGATTTTGTAGTCCTCCTTGGAGAAGGCCCGCATGATAGCGTCCACCGTTCTTTTGCCCTTGGCCGTTTCCATCAGGATGCTGCCGATAATGTCGCTCTCGACGAAGGAATTGTCGGAATGAGCCTTGTTTCCCTGCTTGATCTTCGTGATGATGCTGCCGATCTGGTCATCAATGGCCCGGAGCTTTGCTTCATACTCGGCCCCCTCGTCCATGCCCAGCCGCCCGCTGTCCGCCTTGATCTCCTGGATGCTGCGGTATTCCGGCGTCGCCACGGATTGCAGGGTCTTGGCGCTTGCGCCCCAGGTGTTGCCGCCGCGCTCCTCCTGGCCCTCCTTCATCGCCTTGACGATGTTCTCCAGGGTGTAGGCATAGTGGAGCTGCGAGAAACTGCGGAGATTGCCGGAGGGGGTGTAGGGGTCCTTGCCGTTGTAGATGCCCGCCTCGCCCAGCAGGCCGTCCAGCTTCCCGGCAATCCACTCCTCAACGGCGTGGTCATCCACGGCTCTGCGCAGCGCGTCAGAGGTAGCCATCCGGTCAATTTCGCCCTTGGTCGCGCCGCCGTCCTGGTACATATCCCATGCGTGGTGAACGATGCCTTCCAGGGTGAAGATGGAAACGCCGTCCATGGAATTGTCGATGCGGGTCTGCCGTCTTTCGTTGATCTCCGCGTCGGTCCAATGCCTCTTGACGGCCATTCTGCGGAGCATGGGTTCGCCCTGTTCCCGGTAGTAGTCCCGGAGAATGTCGCGGATGACCTCGGCATTCTCGCCCAGGGCGTCCTTCACGCTCTCGCCGGTCTCCAGGTTGGCCTCGATTTCAGCCAGCGTGTTCACGCCCAGGCGGTCAACCACCTTTTGCAGGGTGTCGTTACCGAACTTGTCCCACACCTTGTCCATCTTCACCGGCTCCAGGCTCTTGCCTTGGTCTGCCAGATAGGCCGCCCGCACCGTGTCCGTGGAGGCCAGCTTCTCCGCCAGCTCTGCCGTGCTCCTGGTGCTGGTGTCGTCGATACCAATAGAGCGCAGGGCGGCGCTGTTCCCGAAGATGCCCCCGGCCACGGAGACATCCCCGGCCAGCCGGTGCAGCTCGTGCTCCACCTGGGATGCCTTTTTGCTGTTCACGGGGTAATCTACTCGCGGAGCTGTCGGCGTCCAGGCATCGCCGCCGTACACCTTGTTGGCGCGGAATAGCTGCGGGTCGATGGTGTCCTTGCTGAACACAAGGGAGATGGGGCCGTACTTGGTGTGCCCGTCCCTGGCTTTTACAATGGCGATGGAGGGCATGGGCAGGCCGCCCAGCTTGATGGCAGCCAGGATGCTGTTCTCGTCCTTGTTGTGCAGGGCCAGCAGCTTGTCCGTCTCCTCCACCGGGGTCTTGAGAGAAAATTTGGTCTTGACTTCCGCCCCGTTCTGGGTTACACTCTCACCCGTAGAGCGAATGCCATCTCCCACCGAGGCCATGTAGCCGTAGGTCTGGAGAAACGCATTTGCTCTTTTTTCATCGTACAGGACAAACTCGTTCCCGCTGTCGATCTGGTTCTTAATCCATTCCGCCGGGTGCTCAAGGCCGTACAGGCTGTTGATGACATTGACAGGCTTGCGGTCCATATCGGTCCCGCGCTCCAGCGCTGCCAGCAGCGTGTAGCCGTCGCCGTCGATGTCGTTCAGAACGATACCGGCCCGATCTCCGCTCCCAAAGGAGAACAGAGGGGAAGCCAGGTTGCCCATAAGGTTTTTCAGAACGCGGCGGGGGATGTTGTGCTTCTTCTGGGTGGATTTGCGGAAGTCTCCGATGGTCATAGCCAGGGGCAGCGCATCAAAGCCGGACTTCTCCAGCACCGCAGGGGTCACTCCGAAGTAGAACGCATCGCTGGAGGCCATCTTCCCGTCGTAAAACATCTTGAGCTGCTGGGCCAGCGTCATTTGAGAGGTCCGTTTGATAGAGAATTTTGTGCCGCCGTCCGTCTGGGCGGCGTTTTTGTTTGCCGTCTGCTCGCTGGTCGCTTTCAGTGCCTCCTCCCAGAGGCGGGCCGCTTCCTCCAGGGTGTCGATGCTCACGCCGTAGGCGTTGGCGGCAGCCTGGTTCTGCGCGGTCTTGTTGCCCTTGAACAGAGACTTGACCTTGCGGATGAAGTCCCGCACGGCGTCCAGCAGCTTCCGGGCCACGCTGCGGTTTTCCTTTGCCAGGGTCTCAAACCTGGCCGGGTCAACCGTCAGCGCCTCGGTGAAGTCGGCGGCGATCTCGTCCATGGCCTGCTCCGTGGAGAGGTTCACGCCTGCCTCGGCGTAGCGGCTCTTGTACTGCTCCACGATGGAGGCGGTAGAGCCGTCCTGCTCGGTCAGCGCGGACATGGCATAGTCGCGGTACTTCCGGTATGCCTCCGGGGCCATCTCCTGCATCCGGTGGGTGATCTCGTGCTTTGCCACCACGGTGCCGGGGTTTTCGGCGTCGTTGGCGATGTGGATGATGCCGTTGCTGTACCAGCCGTTTGCGCCGCCCTTGCCGGTGGCCTCTGCCATCTGGATTTTCACCCCAGCGGCACGGGCCAGGCTGTCGTAGAAGCGCACGGTCTCCTTGGGCAGGCTGGCGGAATGTTCGGACTGCACGAAGCCCGCCTCGTCGCCGTACACCGTGGCGCTCTTGACGCCCTCCCGCTCCAGGGCCAGGGAGGCCGCCGCGTCGTTCTGACCGGCGGAGTAGGCCGCGAAGCGCTGCGCCTGGTTGAGCTGCGCGGCATAGCGGCTCTGCACCTTGTCCATGTCGATGCCGGAGATGCCCGCCTCGTAGTAGGAGGCGAAGCCTGCGTAGTAGTCGTCGGCCCGCACGCTGCCGTCGTAGCTGGCGGAGAGGGCCTTGGCCCCGTTCTCGCCCAGGCTGGCCGCAGCGTCCCGCACGCGGCGGATGTCATACGCCTGCTGCGCCGCAGGACGCTGCTGCTCCACCTGCATGGCGGGGCGCACGGTCTCCTGCGTGGCCGTCTGCCGGGCTTCCGTTGCGGCGGGGGCAGTTTCCCTCGTGTTCGCGGAAACGTCGCTCTGCGTCCTTGCAAGGGTCGCCACGGCGTTCTTGACGGCCTTGCGCTGCTGGGACTTGCTCATGTCCTCGCTGATGTTCAGCCCCGCCTCCTGCGTCAGCGTGTTGATGGCGGTGGGGTTGCTCAAAATGTCGATGGCGGTGTTGTTGGTCACGCGGCCCTTCTGGGTCACTTCCTCGGCGGCCCGCAGCAGCAGGTCGTCGCTGCCGTCCTCCGCGTCGATGGCCTGCACGTTGGCCTGGTACAGCCGCCCGATTTCTGCGTTGGTGAGGGTCTGCCCGGCGTCGAGCTTCTGCTGGAGCTGCACGGCCAGCTTGTAGCTCTGGGTGCTGGGGTCGCTTGCAAGCCCTTCCTGGATGGTGGCCTGCACCACGTCGTCGCCCATCGCCTGGAACTCCGAGCCGGTGCGCCGTGCGCCGTATTCATTCAGCCCTGCGTTGATGGCGATGCCCGCGCCGGACATCACGCCGCCGGAGACAGCGCCGCCCAGGAAGTCCAGGACCATGTTCTCCGCCTGGTCCCGGACGGCCCGCCAGAACGCCTCCTTCTCGGTCATGCCCTCGGCCTCGTAGGCGTCGATGGAGGTCTGCCACTCGCTCTTGTCCTTGGAAATGAGCACATCGGCCACCAGGTTGATGATGTCGCTGCCCACTTCCTCGCTGCCCTCGGCCAGGGTGTTTTTGAGGAAGTAGCCCATGGCGCTCTTGGTGAGCGCAGTTTTGTCCAGCAGGGCATCCAGGCTGACCTTCTCGGTGACGATCTCCGCCGCGCCTGCGATGGTGCCCAGGGCGAACGCCTGGTTATCGGACAGGCCCCGGTCCTTTGCGGAGATGGTGGCATCCGCCGCCGCGCCGGTGCCCATGATGGCAAGGGAGAGCGCCTGGTTGCCGCCGGTGATGGCGGTATTCAGCAGGAAGTCGCCCATGCTCATGCCGGTCTGGTAGGCGAAGCTGCCCACACCGCCCCAGTTGTCCTCCACGATGGTGTTCACCTCGTCGCGGATGGCGCTGTTGATGTAGCTGAACTTGTTGTAGCCTGCGTTCTGGTCGATTTCCCCGTCGGAGAGGTAATCCGCCGCCTGGCCCAGGTAGGAAAGGCCCTTGAGAGGGCTTTCCAGCACGCTGAACGCGGAGGACCCCACCGGGTGCTCCTTGGCGTAGGTGGCCCATTCCTCCTCAGCCTTGGCCCGCTGGCGGTAGTTGAGGTCTCCGGTCAGGTAGTCGATGTAGGCGTAGGCGTTCTTGTGCTCCGCGTCGCCGTTGGCGGTGTCCTGGGCGTACAGGTAGTTGAAGGTGGCGATCTCGTCATCCGTCATCTCCCGCCGCTCGCTGTTGTCCAGGCCCAGCAGGGACGCGTTGCTCTGGATGTCGGAGAGCATCTGGCGGCTGCGGGCCTCCTCGTTGCGGTTGATGTAGTCGTAGGCGATGTCGTCAAAGCCGCTGTTGGAGTAGGTCCCGCTCCATGCGTTGAATTTCTCCTGGCCGTTGGCCGTGCTCTTGTACTGGCTTTTCTCTGCAAAATCGGGTTTCTCCGCCAGCGCGGCGTATTCCTTGCCCCGCTGGTAGGTGTTGTAGTCGTTCTCGTCCTTGAACTGGGACCAGAAGTCATACTCGCTGTTCAGCCCGCCCCGCAGCTCCTCCAGGTACTTGCTGCCCTGGTCCAGGGTGGAGAGGACGCCGTTCACGGCATCCTCTCCGTATATCTCCCGGTTGTCCTGGAAGTAGGTGCGGTAGGCGTTGGCCCTGTTCTGCATCACGCTGATGCGGGCGTCGTTGTCATCCCGGTACTTCCCAAAGTCTGCGGCACTCTGGAATTTGCCGTCCCGGCTCTGGTAGTCGCTGCCCAACTGGCTGGAGAGGCCGTTCACGCTCTCCAGCCAGGAATTGAAGCCCTGGGCCTTGTCCGCCTCGTATCTGCCGCTGCCGCCGTAGGCATCCTTGCTGTACTGCTGGTCGATGACGGCCCGGCGTTCTGCGGCTTTGTTCCGCAGAAAGTTGCTCGCCCGCGTTACGGTGCCGTCGTCATTCTTGCCCAGAGGGGTCTTATCGCTGCTCTGGATGCTCTCGGCCTGCTGCCGCGCCGCCGTCCGCTTCTTCAAAAAATCGCTTGCGCTTGCCATAGGGCCGCCTCCTTACTTCTTATTGCCGTTCCACTTGTAGGTGTAGGTGTTGGTCGCGCTGTCGTAGGTCTCGATGACCTTTCCGCTGTTGACGTAGTTCTCCACCTCGTCGTAGGTGAAGCGGCCATGGCCGGGAATATAAATCCAGCTATCCCCGTGCCGGTTGCCGATCTGGGCGTCGCTGCCGCTGTCTCCGCTACCGCCCTGGTTTTTCATCCAGTCGGCGTAATACCCGGCCAGCTTTCCGGCCTGGGTGGTGTTGTACCCGTTGGACAGCAGCCAGGCGTATGCGTCGCCCTCGCTGCGGATGCCCGCCTTGTACATTCCTGCGTACACGTCCTCGCTGGCGCTTGAGCCGCCGCCGGAGCGGGCGGATGCCTGCGCCTTGTTGTATGCGCTCTTGAGGCCCGCGATCTCCTGGTCCGTGTACCCCAGGGCCTTGTAGCCGGAGAAGTCGCCGCCCGCCGCGAGGGTCTGGGCCTTTGCCAGCGCTCGGTTGTACTCCGTCTCGTCCTTGTAGGTCTCCCGGTTGTAGGCGGTCTCGTCCTCGTAGCGCTTGTCCGCGATCTGGTCCCGGCCCACGGAATAATTCCACTCGTTGTTGTAGCGCTCGTCGCTGATATTGTCCCGATGCACGCCGTAGTCGAAGCTCCGGTCCGTGTTGTACTGGGCCAGGAGGTCGGCGTACTTTGCGTAGTCGCCCTGCTCCAGGGCCACCAGCATTTCCAGGTTTGCCCTCTGGGTGTTGCCCTCGTCCTGGTACATGGAGTAGGCAAGCTGTTTCAGCTCCGGGATTTTATCGGCAAGCGCCCCCATGTAGTTGTCATAGGTCTGCTGCGCTGCGCTGCCCGCATAGCTGCTTGCAAGGCCGCCCGTGCGGGCGCTGACCTGCCCCAGGGTGTCCTGCATCGCCCGCTCGCCGCTGCGCGTGTAGCTCTCCTTGTACTGCTGATAGGTGGGGTCCTTCTCCGGGTCGTAGCTGAACGCCTCCCGGTTAAGGATTTGGCGGGTTAGGTCGTCGATCTGGTTCTGGTAGCGGCTGGTGTAGGTGGGGGCCGCCTCGTAGGAGAAACCGCCGCCTCCGTTTCCTCGTCCGCCGCCGCCCATCTCCAGGGGGATGTAGCGGCTGCCGTCGCTGTCGCCGGAATAGCCGTAGTTGCCGCGGATGCGCTCCACATAGTCGTGGGCGTCTGCCCAGGTCGTTTTGCCTGCCGCCGCTGCCGCCCGGACCTCCGCCGCGCTCCGCAGCTCGTCATCGGAAAAATGCTCCTGGTCATATACGCTGCCGCCGTAGCTGCCCCGGTCGCTGCCGCCGCCGCTCACCGTGTCGGCGCTGGGCGCGGCGGCCTTGCCGGTCTTGCTCCCGGTCTTGATGGCGCTGGTGGCATAGCCGTTCTCGTTATAGCTGATGTTGTAGCCGCCCTTGGAGACGGTCTTGCCCGCCAGGTCTTTGTTCCTGGACATATCGGGTTTTGCCATGTCGGATTACCTCCTCTTTCAGTTGGTTTTCTGCTCCAGCGCCGTCACGCGGGCTGCCAGCTTGTTGTACTCGCTGCCCAGTGTGCTCACGCTCTGCTGCACCCCGGAGAGGGCGGTTTGCAGGCTGGAGACCTTGCTGTTCAGCCCCTCCACGCTGGTCTGTATGGCGGTCATGCTCTTTTGAAGCTGCCCCAGCATGAAGTCCAGATTTTCTTGCAGGTTTCTGGTGTAGTTGCACAGAGATTTTACGGTCCCGTTCACGTCGTTGCGGTCAAACGAAGGAGGGGAGCCGGGGAGGGTGGTTGCCATGCCCTGTCACCCCCTTAATATTCGCTGCCCAGGGCGAACTCCCGGATGATGCTCTTGACCAGGCATCCGCCCTTGCCGGACAGCCGGATGCGGAAGTTGTCGCACCGCACCGGCAGGATGGGGACTTGCAGGGTCTTGGCCCGCTCGTTGTGGGTGGAGAACACCTGTCGGAAGGGCTTTCCGTCCGTGCTGATCTCCACCTTGAGCCAGGCCCCGGCATCCAGGTCCGCCCGCAGGTACAGCTTGGAATAGCACTTGCGCCCGTGGCTCGTCTCGTCCATCTGGCACAGCGTTGCGCTCCAGTTCACCAGGCCCTCCTCGGAGTAGTCCTGCCCGGTGGTCATCAGCTTGCCCGTGGCCCCGTCCAGGAAGTAGAGCGTCCCGTCCAGATAGGCCCAGTCCAGCGCGTGGGTCGCGTCCTCCCGCAGCCAGATGGCCCGCAGCGTATCAAAGACGTACAGCTCCCAGTCGCCCTTCTCCGTCCGCATGGAGATGTAGTAGCGCTCGCCGTCCGTGCCGCCCACCGCGTCGAAGAAGCGCCGGGTCCCGAAGTTCTCCGTCAGCAGCTCCGGGGTCCCGCCGGAGTAGGCGTACACGCCGTTGCGGCCCTTGTAGAACAGCGTCTCGTTGATGACGGCCAGGGACTTCTCGCTGCCCTTCTGGATGCCGGGCACCGTGTAGGTGTAGATTTCATACTGCGCCGGATAGCTGCCCAGGACCTTGTGCAGGCAATTCTCTTTCCAGAACAGCACCGTGCTGGAGTAGGCGATGCACCCGGTGAACTCGCCCTCCGTGCCCACGGCCACGGCGTAGCTGTCCGTGGACACCCCGTCGTAGACGTAGAAGTTGGTCGGGTCGCCCAGGGCGCTGGCGTAGATGGTCTTGCCCTCCGCGCCCCAGATGCGGTTATCGCACTCGCAGATGCACGTCAGGTCCGGCACCTTCCGCTCCAGCATCACCGTCCCGGCCTCCACGCCGGTCTTGGTGAAGATGTCCTTGGTGAAGGTCAGCTTCCGCGCCTCCAGGGAGCGGATGATGTGGCTGCCATTGTTCGCGGCGCAGGTCGTACAGCCGGAGATTTCGATTGCGTCTCCGGCCTTGAAAAGCTCGTCGAAGCCTGGGTATTTGTGCAGCGCCGCCGTGTGCAGCAGATAGGTGATCTGGTAGGTCCCGTCGCTCTGCTTTGCGCTGCTCTGTACCACCATGTACTCCTTGGAGCTGTCGCAGTCGTATTGAATGTAATCGCCCGCCTTGAGCTTGTCCGGGGTCCCTGCGGTCCCGCCGCTCATAGTCAGCGCTCCCGTGGTCTTGTCCACGCTGGCCCCGGTGTAGGCGGTGATGGATGTGTCGGCGGCCACGCTGCCCTTGGTCTCTGCGTTTTCCGCCGCCTGGTCGATGTAGCTCTGCTCCGGCACGGTCAGGGTGTTGGCCGTGAAGGTCACGTCGCCGGGGAAGCCGGGGTATTCCGCCGCCAGCATCCCGAACGTCTCTGCCTCCGTGTCGTAGTAGACCTTATCGGGGAAAATGACGATTTTGGTGTTGATGGTGGCAAACTGCTTTTCGCCCGCAGTCACATGGCCCACCACCTTGCCGTCATAGAGAAAGTCGGTCCCGTCCACCACGCACAGCTTCCCCCGTGCGTACAGCCCCGTGGGGCTGGTGTAGGTCCCGGCGGTCTTGCGCCCGTCCCGCTGACTGAGGCACGGGAAGCGGGCGGAGGAGAGGCCCCAGCTCTCTGCCAGCTCGCCGTCCCCGGCCCCCTGGCCGTAGTTCAGCCCGGCAAAGGCGATGATCTGCTTGCGGTTCTTGCCGGTCGCCGCCGTCATGTATGGCAGGTTCATCTCGCCCCTCCTCCTAAAATAGACCCGTCAGACCCCCGCCGCCGATGGGCAGGTGCCTGCGGTGATACTGTTTCCGCCATTCGTCCAGCGCTGCGTTGTACGCCAGGGCGGAGTTGTTGTAGTTGTCGGCCTCCCGGTTGTAGAAGTCCACCTTGCTCATAAGGTACAGGTCGTACAGCCCGTCGTAGGGGGCCTCCACCAGCAGGGGCTTGTCCCCGTCCTCCGGGAACGCCTTGGGAAAGTCCGGCAGGTCGGTCCAGCCGCACGCCGGACACAGGTTGCTGTCCATCACCCGGTCATAGGTGATCTCCGTCCCGCCGCAGGTGGGACAGACGGCGACGGGTCCCTTGGCCCCGCGCCCGCTCGTGAGCTGGTGCCGCAGGATGGTCTCCCGGTAGAGCTGTCCGTCCAGCTCCAGCAGCCACGCCGCCTTGGTCTCGTCGTCGATGGCGTCCGGCCTCGCCCGGTTCACCCGTTCGATAACTTCATTGATGCTCGGCATACCGCCGCCTCCTCTCATAGAATTTGCCGGGCAGCGGCACGCCGCCGCCCGGCTTTCTGGTCCGTCTCTTATACCGCTTTCACCCACAGGCCGTTGTTCTTCACATACAGCCCGCCGTCGTTGCCCGGCACGCTCTCAACCGTGTAGCATCCATCGCTGTCTGTGCTGTCAGATACAACGATAGAAGATTTAAGATTAAAAGCGGGACGCGGCGCGAAGTAGGCGTTGCACACGATGTTGTAGTCCACGGTGCCGTCGGTGACGATGCGGTACGCGAGGAAGTCATCCGAGTACGGGGAGCGCAGGCCCCAGTAGACGGCGGTCGCCGTCTCGTCCAGATAGGCGATGCGCTTTGCGTTGTCGGAGAAATAGCTGAACGCCTTGCCCTCCGTCTGCCAGCCGCTCACGCCCGCCTCCGTGCAGGAGATGGCAAAGCCCTTGCGGTAGATCGTGTGCAGTGTCGCCACCTGGTTGCCCTCCGCCACCACAATGGGGACGGGGACCAGGCACTCCCGGATTTTCTCGTCCAGCTTCAGCGGCCAGATGCCGTCACAGAAGTTGTCCAGGGTGCAGCCGAAGTAACGGTTTTTGTAGCCGTTGCTGTCGGATGCGTTCCATGCGATCTCACTGAAAGCATCCTTGCGGATAAGGGTCACGCCCGTGCCGGTGCCGTAGTGGTCATTGTCCAGCTTGATGAACTTGGTGGGCTTGCTGTTTTCCGCCAGCTTCACCAGGCTGCCGTTTGCCAGATTGGAAAGTAACTGTCCCATATCGTTTTGTTCTCCTTTCGTCAGGTCCGGGCCGGGCAGCGGGGACGCCCGCCGCCCGCCTGGCCTCGTCTGCGCGGTCCAGAGCCATCAACAACCTGGACCGCATTTCTCTGCGGAGCTGCTTTGTGTCGCCGTGCTTGGCGTGTGCCTCCCAGGCGGTAAAGCTCTCCATGATTTTCTCCCGCGACACCTCGCCCGCTGCGTACTGCTTCTCCCACAGCCGGATGCGTCGTTTCATCCGCTTGATGGAGGAGTAGCGCAGCTTGCTGACCACCTGGCCCGTCCGGGTCAGATAGGTGTGGAAGCCGCAGAAGTCGATGCCGTTTTGCAAGGGGAAGATGTTGGTCTTGTCGTTCAGCTCCAGGCCCAGCTTGGCAAATTCGAGCCTTGCAAGGCGCAGAGCCTCAACCGCTGTCGCCTTATCTGGGCAGATTACATACCAGTCGTCCATATACATCCCAGCCAGCGGCAGGTGCAGCTTCTCGCCCACATAGTGCATGAAGGAGCTGACGTAGAACACCGCGTAGATGTGGCTCGTCTGGTGTCCCAGGGCCAGGCCCTCGTCCACGGCGTCGATGTATCGCCACATCAGCGCCCGGATGTCCGGGTCGGGAAACCGGGGTTCCAGCGCGGCCTTGAGCCGCCGGTGGTCGATGCTCTGGAAGAAGTGGCGGATGTCGCCCTTGATGACCCAGCCCTCGGCGTAGTCCCATTCCTCCATGGGCCGGTGGGGCAGATCGGCGGCCTTGCGTGCCGCCTCGTCCGCGCCCTTCCGCCGCAGGAAATAGGTCCTCATGTGCCGTTTCAGCATCTCCAGCCCGTAGTGGGTCCCCTTGCCGTACTGGGCCGCGTAGGTGTTCAGCGTGAAGCTCCGGGCCAGCTCGTCGTAGACGATGTAATCCGTGAGCGCGTGCTGCACCACCTTGTCCCGGAACGTCGGGGCCTGGATAAGCCGCTTCTTGGGTTCGTAGATATAGAACGCGTCCAGCGGGTCCGGCTGATGCGTCCCTTGCAAAAGCGATTTTGAGAGTATCAGCAGCTCCTCGATTGCGCTGTACTCAAAGGGTGCCGTACTCTTTTTGCCCCTCTTGCACCGTCTGGCCCGGTGGTAGGCCGTCCATAGGGTGTCAAAGGAGCATAGTTCCTGATAGGTCATATCACACATCCTTGCTTGGTTTTCGGATGGTGGAGCGCAGGTCCGGCATCGCTGATAGCGGCCAGTATCTCCCTCCGCCGGAGGTGTCCGGGGCTTTCCTCGGTAGCGAGCCTGGCAGCGTCGGTGCCATGTGTTTATCCCCCGTGTTCATGTCCACGGACGACGGGATATAGCCTCCTTTGATGATGGGCCTCTGCTTTCGCCGCAAGGGCTACTTGTACACGGTAATTCCATCAGAGCGGGACGCGGCGCGAAGTTGGCGTTGTACACGTTGTTGTTGTTCACGGTGCCGTCGGTGTTGATGTTGTACGCGTTGTTGTCATTCGAGTTCGGGGAGCGCAGGCCCCAGTTGACGGCGCGAACAGGCTATACCCCAATGAAAGGCAGCTATCGCCGCCGAACATCCTCTCTTGCCTGGGCAGCGCGGCTCCGGTCCTTCTCGTACCAGGCGGCGCACATATAGCGCACCGTCATCACCGCCTTGCTCCAGGTCGCGGCCTTTTGGCCGCTCACGCCGGGGTATTGCTTGCTTTCTGCCATCCGCAGTATCTTCCGCTCCAGCTTCTTGCACGCGCAAAGGGCCTCACGCTGCATCGCCAGCCGCTCCGCCGGTCTCTCCCGCAGGTCAATGAGGTTTGCGCCCTCAATGCACGAGCAGATGGCCTCTGCACCGTTCATCAGGGCCGTTCCGGTGGTGTAGCGGTATTTCTTGGGGATGACCTTCTCATTGGCGCAGGCGTCTGCCGTGTAAAGCCACATATCAGCCGCCTTGTTGCCCAGCTTGAAGTCATCGGTCTGTCTGTCAGCCATCGGGGCACCCTCGCTTTCGTGCTGCATCCAGCAGCTCGTCGCAGCCCTCTGCCTCCAGCACCAGGTCCGGTACCAGCCGGATGGTCACGGTCTCGCCGGTGGGGGAGCGCCCGGTCAGCACCAGGCTGTCCTCCCGGCATATCCGGCAGGGCTGCTCCAGCTCCGCCAGGAGGTTGGAGATCAGACAGGAAGCCTCCGCCCAGTCCTTACACGCTGCCCGCCGCATCCATGGCCTCCACGGGAACTTTGTCAACCACGGCCTTGTCCGCGCTGGGAGCTTCGTCAACCACGGCCTTGTCCGCGCTGTTGGCCTCCAGGGTCATCTTGAGGGTGGTAAGCTGTTCGTTGAGGCGTGCAAGGGCGCTCTGGGCGCTTTCCTTCTCGCTCTTCTCGTGGGACAGCTTGGCCTCCAGCTCCGCCACCTGGGCCGTCAGGGCGGCAACGTCGCTGTCCTCGCTGGTGCGGGTCAGTTTCAGCCCGTGGGAGACCACGCGGAAGGGGCCGGTGTAGGTCGCCGTGGTGCTGCCGTCCTCGGCCAGCACCTCAATGGGACCGGCACAGAACGCGGCCAGAGCCTCGTCGCTGATGCCGCCGGGCAGCTCCGCCACCACGGCCTGGCGGGGGACCCCGCCGATGTTCTCCATCACCACCGTGAAGCCCTTGTCGCTGACGGTGTGATTGCCTGCTTTAATCATGTTCGTGTCCTCCTCTTATCCGATATTGATGTAAACGTCGCCGTTGGCCCCCAGGCTGGAGGCGGGAGCGCCGTTGCCGAAGTAGATGTTGCGGAAGCCCTTGGTGCTGCCGCTGGTGGGCGACACGCCGGACACGCCGCCGGTGAACGCTCCGCCCGTCTTGGGCATTTTCTGGTCTGCATAGGCAAAAATGTCCTGGGCCTTGCCCTTGGGGTCATAGACCGCCTTGGTCATGTCGCCGGGGTTTACGGCGTCCGCGCCCTTGGGGATGCCGAAGTCGAAGATGGGGGCAGCGTCCGGGCTTCCGGCCCGCCGCTTCACCGTGGCCGCACTTCCGGCGGCCAGCGTGGTGGTCGTCCCCACCTGGATGTTAGGGGTAGAGCCGTCGGCACCGGCGGGTCCCTGTGCGCCGGTCGCGCCGGTCGCGCCCTTGGCCCCGGTCTCACCCTGGGGTCCCTGGATGCCCTGCTCTCCCTTCGGGCCTTGAGCGCCGGTCGCGCCCTGCGGGCCTCTTGCGCCCTGCACGCCCTGGGGTCCCTGCGGACCCACAACCTTGCCCAGATCAATGGTAGGCATAGATGGTTCCTCCTTCCGTCAGATGTTTAGGCATAGATGCCCTGCATCGTTGATGTAATAGTCCGGGGCCTCGTTGCCGGTGTAGGTACACAGCAGATGCCCCTCGTCGGTCACGCTGAAATTGACCATGCCAGCCGTCTGCACGGCCACGCCGTCGATGCCGCGCGGTCCTTGCGGCCCCTGCACGCCCTGGGGTCCTTCCGGTCCCGTGGGTCCAACCGGGCCAGCAGCGCCTTGAACGCCCTGGGGTCCCTGGATGCCTTGGATGCCCTGGACGCCGCGCTCGCCGGTCAGGCCGCGCTCGCCCTGGATGCCCTGCTTTCCGGTCTTTCCCTGGGGTCCCTCTGCGCCCTGTTCTCCCTGGTCGCCCTTGGAGGCGATAAGCAGCCAGTGGGCACCCTCCACGCCTCCGGCCACGTCCAGCTCCGGGGCCACGCCTTTGCACGCTGCCTTGCAGATGTAGGAGCTGCCCAGCCTGCTCACCTTCTGGAGGGGCAGATAGGTCTTTGCGCTGTCATAGGCTTCCCACACCTTCACGGCCTCCTCGGCCTGCTCCAGCGCCTCGATGGCGTTTCCCACCAGGGTGCTCACCTGGGGTACAATGCCGTCGATCTGGGTCTGGAGCTGCTGCGCCTGGGTGGGCGTCGGCTCTTTCGGCGTGGTGTAGGCGTCGTTCGGCTTCACCAGCAGATGGTCCGTCACCGTGATGGCAACGGCGGTGGGGTCGCTCTCCCGGAAGCCCTCAATGGTAAAGCTGCACCAGCCCTCCAGGGCCAGCGGCTCCGCCGGAATGGCCGTGTCGAAGGTCAGCGGGTCCTTCTTTGCCACCAGGTCCTCCACGCTGTTGTACAGCAGCACCGCCACGGGGCTTTCGCCCAGGGCGTTGCGCCAGATGATGCGCTTGGAGAATGCCTCCCAGTCATCGCTCATAACGATGTGCAGGCCGGTCACATTGGCCTCGCCCTGCACGCCCGCGTTCTTGCTGTCCTTGCGGACAAATTCGCCGGTCACGGTCACATTGATGGTCCTGTCCATAGGGGGTCTACCTCCTTTCTGTATGATAAAAGGCGCGGCGGGGCAGAAGGGTCGGTCCCTCCATACCTCGCCGCGCCGTGTCGCAGCCGCTTTTAGGGTCTCGCGGTGTGCCTGTTCAGTTAGATGTTGCGGGCCTTGGCCTCGGCAGCGTAGGCGCTGCTCTCGCGCTCAATGAGGTTTGCGGTGGCGTTGTCCTGGGCCATGCTCTGCTCCAGGACCTCCGCCACATAGGCGGGCACCTGCACGGTTTCGCCGCGCTTGATCTGGAAGCTGCGGCCATTGACGGCCACAAAAACGTCATCCTTGTACTTGTCGTTGTCCTTGAACAGACGGATGGGCACAAGGTCGTTCGGCTTGGGCGCGGCGGGGGCGGTCTCTTTTGCCGCCTCCAGGGTCTCCTTGGCTTTGGCCTGGGCCTCTGCCACAATGGCAGCAGCTTCCGCCTTGGCCTTGGCGATGATGTCCTCCGCCTCGGCGGCGGGGGTAGCCTGCGTGGTGGCCTGCTGCTCATTGGCAGCAGCTTCTTTCTTGGCAGCCATAGTGTAAATACCTCCTGTTGGTCATAATGTGGGGCCGCCCGCCGTAAAGCAGGCGGCCCCGGTGATTAGCTGTTGAAGGTGGAGCAGGTCTCGATACGGACCATGTACGCCTCCACCAGGCGCTCGGCCACCTTGGTGGCTTTCCAGCCTGCGGTGGCGCGCTGGTCCAGGGGGTCGGCAGTACCGGCAGAGCCGAGCTGCTTCACGATGTGCTGGAGACCGCCGCCGGTGATCTCGGTCACGCCGTAGGCGTCCGCACCCAGAATGAGGGTGGAGTACACGTCACGGGCGGATGCCTTGGGGGTGACGGTGCCGCTGGCGGTGGTGCCGGTCTCGTAGTCCTTGCCCTTGTGGGTAAAGACCTTGGCCTCGCTGGTCTCCACGAAGCGGACGCCCTCGATGCGTCCGATCTCGCCCTCGTAGATGCCGTCGGGGTCGGAGTAGGTCTTGACGTTCACCCACTTGGGGTCACTCATAAGGTCGTAGGAGCAATCCGGGTGGATGATGCCCGCGTAGTAGCCGTTGATCTTGGGCGCGTTCATCACCTTGAGGTAACGGACAGCGCGGCGCACGGCGTCCACGGTCAGGTAGTGGTTCTCGCTGTCGGTCTTGCTGCCGCCGCACAGGTTGGCGCGGCTGTCCACCTGGCCCTCGGCGTACTGCACGTTGGTGCCGCCGTTCAGCACCTCGCGGGTGATGGTGTCCAGGGTGCGGCCCGCCTGGCTGCCCAGCAGCTTGGTGGCCTGCACCAGGTTGTTGTCGATGGCGGAAAGCAGCAGCATATCGGACAGCTCGATGAAGCCGCCGTACTGCGCCACAGTCGCGGTGATGACGCCCATGTTGAGCTTCTGACCTTCGGGGGTCACACCTTCGGTCAGGGCCGTGGTGGCCTTGGGCAGGGGGTCATACTTGCGGAACTCGATGGTCTTACCGCCATTCTTGGGAATGGGGTGCTTCTGTCCGAACTGGTCATGGACCAGCAGCGGCTCCGCCATATCAATGAGATAGTCGGAGTAGAAGGTTTTCATCTCGCCGGAAAGGTCGTTCCCGGTGGTTGCGCTGGTCGTCTTGTTGATGACTGCATCAAACAGGTTCAGCACGACGGGCAGCAGAATGAATTTGCGGATGGTGTTCATGTTAAAATCTCCCTTCTGGGGAGAGGCTTAAAACTCGATGTGCTCTCCCCGTGCAGCTCTGCGGATGATCTCCGCGCGGTCCCTCTTGGACAGCTTGGAAACATCATCCTTCACGATAAATGCACCCTGGGAGGTCGTGCCGTTTTCCTGGGGCCTTGCGCCCTTGGCGCGGATGCCATCCACCACCTGCTTCTCCGTGGCCTTGGCCTGCATAGCGGCCACGCCCGCCTTGATCTGGTCCATGTGGACCACTTCATAAGCGTGCTGGACGGGAACGCCCGCCCGGAGCATGGAGAGGAACTGGGGATTTTTGACCTCCGCGTTGAGGTCGAAGCTTGGGTACAGCCCCTTGACCTGTTCGGCCTCGCCGTACCACTGCTGGAGCTGCTGCTGTGCCCGCTGGTCGTTCTGCCGCTGGCGCTGCTGGCGCAAAAGCGCCTCGTTCTCCCGCTGGAGCTTCTGGAACTGCTTGTACTGCTCAACGGACATCCCCGCCTCCTCGGCGGCCTCGGACCAGTATGCGTCATCGTTTTCGATGGCCTGGGACAGCTTGCCCATGTCGCCGTCGCCGATCTGGTAGCGCTGCATCAGCATATCAATGACAGGCTGATACTGGCCCACCTGCTGCTCCAGGTTTCTGGTCTCCCGGAAGCGCCGGTCGATGATGCGCTGGGTCTCCTCGGTGTAGATGTCCTTGTACTCACCGTTCACAAGGTCCTGGAAAGCCCTGCGTTTGGCCTCCAGAGTATTGGACGTGGTGCTCGCGTCCGGTTTGTTGTCGCTCCCGGCGTCGGAGGACCGCTGCTGTCCCTCCGGGTCTCCGCCCTCGCCAGCCTCCGCCGGTTTGGCCTGCTTCCCGAAGATGACATTCTGGTATTCGCCCGATTTTCCCCGCCGGGTGGATGCGGGGGATGCCTGGGTCTCGCCCTGTGTGCCGGGTGCTCCGTCGCCAGAGGCCGCCGCCCCTGTGCCTGCTCCGCCTGCGGCACCGCCGCCGTCGAACAGGTTCAGCCGGATGTCCAGCAAATGCTTGAAGTTCATAGGATTGCCTCCTTTTTCGTCGCGGGTGTATCGCCCCCGTGCATCGGTCCCTGACTTCACCAGGGCAGCGGCCCGGTCCCCACCGTGACCGCCGCCCCGCATGGTGTGAAGCAGGAGGACAGTATAAGCGTATCAAATGCTTTTCCGCTTTTCGCCCCGAACTCGGAAAAAATTTTTATTTTTCTTCCCGGCACTCCACCTGGACCTGCTCCGGGTGGGCCTGGGCCACCTGGGCAAGGCCGATGACGGCCATCTCAAAGGCCGCCGCCGTGCCGTCGTCCCCGTTGAAGTCGAGCTTCACATCGCCGCTCTCCATCCGCCAGGTGTAGACCTCCACATAGCGTTCCCGCATGGTGTTGGTCACATATCCGGCCAGGGCGTAAAGGATGCCGGACACCGCCGCGCATGCCTCCACGCTGCCGGTGGCGTGGCCCTGGGCAGAGAGGATGCAGCGCTGGCCGTCCCGTTCGGCATAAACCTGGGTCATAACACGTCGCCTCCCGTCATTCGTTGCCCATGCTGGGGGTGCTGCGCTTTGCCAGCCGCTCCCCGTAGCCGGTCATGGGATGCTGGGCCTCCATGATGCCGCTTGCAAGGCTGTCCTTCTCGCTGGAGGGCGCGGGGCCTGCCGCCTGGCCTCGCTGGCCGCCGCCGGTAGGCTGCGCCGCTCCGATGCCCATGTCCTTGCCCGTGAGGGTCTGGATGATAAGGGCCATCTGGTCGAGCTGCTGGGACATCTGCTGGCAGATATTGAGAAGGGTCTGGCCGTTCTGCACCTGCTCCTTCACCTTGTCGATGCCCTCAAACTCCATCATTTCCAGAGCGCCCAGCGCCTCCTGCGCCCGCTCCGGGTTGAAGAAGCCCAGGCCGTACAGCTCCTTGGCCCGCTCGTTCTGTTCCATGCGGGAGAATGGGTTTTTCTTCTGGGCCTTGATTTTCAGGTCGAAGATGGGCTTGCGGTAGAGGGGGAGGCCGTCGGAGGTCTGGCCCACTTCCTGCTCCTTGATGCCCGCGTTGTTCATGTCGATGAACTGGTAGCTGCCAGGCGTCTGGCCCGTGATGCGGAACGAGCGGGTCTCGTCGTAGAACTGCCGGATAAGCTCAATGCACATCGAATTGATTTTGACGTGGGTGCGGTAGCTGGCAGAGATCATGTCCCGGCTGGCCTTGTTGCCCGCCTCCTGGAGGGCGGCGATGGCAGCGGCGGCGGTGACGCCGGACCCGGCGCTGCCGCTGTTCACGTCGCGGTTGGCCGCCGTGTCCTTCATCTCCTCGATTTTCATTTGCGCTACGGTCACATAGATGTCGTCCAGCGGGTTGGTGACAATCTCCTTGATGCGCCTGTCGTCAAGCTCGCCCTGGACGTGGACCAGGGGCTTGCTCCAGTCCAGGAACTCCTCCTCGTTGATGCCCGTGCTGTCGCTGACGAAGAAACGCTTCTTGGTGGTCATCATGCTGTTTTCCAGGATGTTGGAGGACAGCTTGTCGATGTAGAGCTGCGGGTCCTTGCAGATGGCGACGTAGCCGAAGCCCACCGGCGTGCCCTTTTCCGGGAACATCACATCCAGCACGACGGGGTAGAGGCCGTGGTCGTACCAGCCCGTGTCCCGGTAGTTGGGGTCGTTCTCGCTGGCGAACAGCAGGGTCTCGCCCACGAACTTGGCGTAGTGCAGCAGCGTCTTGCCGCTGGCAGAGGTCGTCTTGTAGTACCAGTCCACCACCACGCTCTTGTTGCTGGTGTCGATGGTGTCATCGTAGATATACTGCTTCACATCCACGGCCCCGCCGCTCAAATGGCCCTTGTGCTCCGGGTACTGCTGCTCCAGCAGGTCCTCGTCCACCAGGTCCACGATGAACAGGTTGCGGGACTTCTGGATGTCGGTCACGCCCGGCTCCCAAAACAGCTTTAGCAGGTCGATCTCCCGGATGTCCACGTCGCCCAGGCCGTTCTCCTTGGCGCTGTTCCAGAACACGCCATAGGCTGCCGTGCCGTGTTTCAGCTTCTCCCACCAGTTGTCAGAGTAGGTCTGCTCGTAGTCGTTGTACTCCAGGATGACCGGCAGCACGGAGGATAGCACCTTGGCGCTCTCCTCGTCGCTGCGCTCGCGGGGGAGGACCACCGGCTCCGGGTAGTTGTCCATAGCGTCCGCGTGCTTATTGAGAATAGCGTTGAACAGCCAGGCAGAGGACGGCTCCGGCCCTCTGTACTCCGGGTTGTCCGTGCGCTGCTTGCCCTTGCGGATGGCCTCCCAATGGCGCAGCTCCCACCATAGCTCATCCTGGACCACGCGCTCCTCCAGGCTGGCCTTGCCCTGCTTGTAGCGGGTCAGTATGCTGATTGCCTCCGCGATCTCCGCTCTGCCGATGCGCCGCTGCCCGGCGGGGGCCGTCAGCAGCATGGCCTCCATCTCCGGGTCCACGCTCTCGTCCTTCTGTACGCCGGGGACGCCCCAGCCCATCGGGGGCTTGCCCAGGGTCGCGTCCTGCTCGTTCTTCCGTCCGAAAAGTGCCATAAATCAATACCTCCTGTAAAAATCGTAACGGTCATACTGCTGGTCCTGTCCCAGGTCCAGCGGGTCATATACCACCAGGGCGGGGGGCTTGTTCCGCCTGGGTGCTATCGGGTTTTTCATGCAAACGTAGCGCAGCTCGTCGTAGATGTGGTCCTCGCCCTCGGTGTTGATGTCCTCCACGTTCTTCTCGTCGTAGACCAGGTTAGGGACCGTGCGGATGAAGTGCTTGCAGGTGTTGAACACATACAGCATGGGGATGCCCTCCTCGTCAAAGGCGAGGCGGTGATGCACCTGCATCTTGCCGTCGATGCGGGCGTGGTCGCCGCGCTCGAAGTACACCCGCTGCCGCTCCATCAGAGCGCCGATGCTCTCCGTGCCGTCGCTGCCCCAGATGGCCGGGTCTCCCACGCGGTTGATGCGCCGGTCCTTGAGGTTGGGGTCCTCGGCCTCGATGCGCCGTATCTCCCGCGCCACCTCGGACGGTTCCATCTTCACGCCGGTGTTGGGGGTGCCGGTGCAGCCGTAATACTCCCGGATGCGGTAGAGCCGCCGGTCCCGGTCCACGGCGTACCAGCCCACGGAGAAGGGCCTGGAGTAGCCCCAGTCCAGGCCGCACCAGATGGCCCAGTCCTGCGGGACCTTGAAGGGGGAGATGACGTGGGTGTTGATGCGGTCCGTGTAGTGGTCGCTGTCGTTGCGCCACTCCGTGAATACCTGGCCTGCGAAGGTGTCCCAGTCGCCGTACAGCAGCGCCTTGCGCTCCTGCTCCGGCATGGAGGCCAGGCTGGTGAGGTAGTCCGGGTTGTTGGCAAGCAGTATCTTGTTGTCAAACACGGAGGACGGCACGAAGATGCGGGACTTCCAGCGCGTCTCCTCGTGGCCGTCAGGGAAGCGGACCTTGAACTGCTCCCAGATCGTTTGCATGGGCTGGGCCGCCGTGATGAAGCGCTCCTTCACCCAGCCGTGGCCCACGCCGCCGGGGTTGGCCTGCGCCCGGATGTAGCAGCGGGTCCCCGGCCCGTTGGGGCGGTTTCGGGAGAACAGGTAGCTGTACTCCTCCCAGAGAAATTGCGTCAGCTCGTCAAAGTCGATGAAGTCATAGCGCTTGCCCTGGTAGTTGGTCCGGTCCTTGGTGTACTGCATAGAGCCGAAGAAAATCTTGGCCCCGGAGGGGAAGGTCCAGACGTGCTTGCTCTCGTTAAACCTGGCCTTTTTGTAGGCCCGTCTGTAAATCTCCGTGCTGCGGTCCATCAGCTCCGTGAGCTGCGGGAAGGTCTTGCGGAGGATAAGCCCACGGTAATGCGGTATCTCCACCTGGCGCAGGGCCTCGGCCAGGGCGCAGTCCGATTTACCGCCGCCCGCTGCACCGCCGTACAGCGCCTCGTCCTCAAAGCGGGCCATAAGGGCCGCCTGGCGCGGCTGCGGGGTCCAGATGACTTTACCCATCGTTTGCGCCTCCCTCCGTCGGTGGGCCTGGGTTGTCCATCACGGGGGAGAGGAGCACCACGCCGCTGCCCTCGTCCTCGTCGCCGTCCTGGGCCTCCGGCTTGTACTTCCACGTCTCCGGCTTCCGGTTGGTCAGCCAGAACATTTGCGCCGCTGTATTGGCAGCTACATGGACTTCATCGCGGGCCTCCACAAGGGTCTCGACCTCGCGGATGCGCTTGCCCGTTTCCGGGTCATATTCTACGGTCTTGAGCTTGTAGTGCTTCACGATCTGGGCATTGTAGCCCAGGCAGCTCTTGAACAGGGCGTTTTCCACCTGCTCGTCCGGCACTTCACACGCCTGCGCGAAAGCAGCCGAAAGTGCCGCGTATCGCTCGTCCCCCTCCTGGCCCTCGTCCAGGTATTTGCGGAAGGTAGAGTAGGCGATATGGAGGTTGGCAGCAATCTCCTTTGCCGTGGCCCCGTCTTTGGCCCATTTGATGATCTTGTCCAGGTTGGGGAGGACATGGGTCTCGTATTTACTTTTTGCCATTCGCTCCCGCCTGCCTTTCTGAAAAATTGGCTTCTCTTTCATCGTAGCAAAGGCAGCTTCTTTTTTCGCCCCGAAGGGAGGATGTTTTTTCATTCTGGTGTTCACGCGTGTGAGACCCTCTCACCCTCACCATCCCCCCATACCCCCCTTCCTCTCCCTCTCTCCCTGGAGCGGGAGAGACCATTTTCGCGGCCTCACGAAAAAGATAAGAGACCCCAGGCCATAGGCCCAGGGTCTCTCTGGTATGCTTATGCTTTGCTTTTGCTGTGCTTTTCTATCGTGTAGGTGGCCCCGTAGCGCCGCCGCCCGCAATGGGAGCAGGTCACTTTGTGATCTACGCCGCCGCCCACGCGTTTGAGGTCGTAGCCCTCCTGGAGCATCGCGGCGCACCTGCCGCAAAGGTCCTTTGGTTCGGTCATCAGTCGCTCACCCCCTTGAAGCTCTCCCGGACGTGGCCGCCGTTCAGTTCAAATTCCACGGTGTGGTAGTGCCCCTTCGGATGGATGTACACCACGCGGCCCGCCACAGGCCGCCTCAAGCTCCGCTTGTCCTCGCCGCTGTCGGTGAATGTCTCCGGCAGGCGCATCACCTTGTCGCCCAGCTTCATGCCTTGCCCTCCCATGCCGGGCAGGTGGCGTCTGGCTCCGTGAAGTCCGCGCAACGTGGGCTGTCTCCGTTGAAGCATACGCCCTGGAAGTCCTCGTACCAGGCGCAGCTCCCGCAATTCTGCTTCATGCCGTTTCCTCCCGTTCCATCGTCATGCGGGCCAGTAGGCTCTCATACATCCGCTTGTAGGTGTCCCGCTCCGTCTGGGCGATTACCAGGGCCATGGAGGCCGTGCCGTCCTCGGTGTCCCCGCGTACCGGCTCCGGCTCCTCCTCGTCCTCCTGGGGGCTTGCAAGGCCAAACTGGGCCAGCCCCAGGCCGGAGAGGAGGCCGAGGTCCACCTGTTCCATCTCCCGCTTGGTGCAGCGTCCCACATAGCGCCCCACACGGCTCTTGTCCACGGTGTACACGTTCTCGCACAGGGCCGTGCTGATCTGTTCGGTGGAGCGGATGGTGATGTGCTCCGGCAGCTCCTTCTTGGGGGAGGCGGAGCAGTAGACCACCTGGACCACGGGGCTGTTGTCGTTCAGAGCGTCGCAGCTCACGATGATGGCGGGCCGGTCCTTCATCAGCTCGTGGCCGATGGCGTTCGGTATATCTACCCAGTAAATCTCCCCGCGCCGCATAGCGTTGGCAGGGAATGTGCCTTTCTTTGCCATAATCAAACCTCCGTGATAGTCAGATTGAAGCGTTCCCGCAGGAGCTTCTTTTTCATCTCGTACTGGGCCGTCTTGGTGGCCCGGCTCTTGACATCCTCCACCACCGGCAGCCAGAACACGGTGCCGTACTTGTCCGGCGCGGTGGGGCGCTCGTAGGCGAAGTCGGCCACATAGTGGATGGCCCGGACCCGCTCGCCGGTCTCCGTGATGTAGCTTTCCTGGAGGGTGTACTGCTGCTGGAGGCGCAGGTTGCGTATCTGCCCGGCCTTGAGCATCAGCATCAACTCGTCGTAGCGGCGGGCCTCCTTCTTGCTGTCGAAGCGGAGGTTGCCCCGGCTGTCCGGCTGGTTGTGGTACTTGGGGGCCTTGGTCTTGCCCACGATGCCCAGCTTCTCCATGACCTGGCGCTGGGCCTCCGGCCCCATGCGTTGCAGGTCTGCGGCGGTCAGTCCCATCTCTCGTGCCTCCTTCCGTTTGGTGCAGCGGCGGGCCGGGCCGAAGCCCTGCCCCCGCAGAAACATCATGGGGTGCAGCAGCTTCCCGGACAGACCGCAGAAAACTGTGTTGTCCACGACGCGCACATACTCGCACTCGTCGCAGTATTCGATCTGGCCCTCCCGCTCCAAGGCCATCTCCAGCGGGGTCTTATCCAGCATTTGCCTGCGCCTCCTCCGCTATCAGCTTGCGCTTGCGCCGGGCGTAGGCGCTGTCGGCGGCGGACAGGCCGGGGTTCGTGAGGCGGCGCAGCCGGGCCTTTTCCCGCAGCTCCTCCCGGTGGGCCTGCTGATATGCCCGGTGCCGTGCCCGCTCCTTCTCCGGGTCCCGGTTCCGGTCTTTCAGCTTCCGGCGCTCCTCGGTCTTGCCGTCAAACCAGCCGATGTGCTTATAGCTGGCAGCAAAGCAGCCCTCGGAGCAGAAGTACGTCGTGGCCTGCCGCTTGCCGTCCCGCTCCACCTGGCGCACCCAGGGGGTGTCCGCCGTGGTCACGATCTGCTTTCCGCAGGTGCCGCAGGTGCGAAACAGGGTCAGCCGGTTGGCCGTCTGTCGGCGCACGCTCATAAGTCGGACCTCCGCTCCATCACGCCCAGGATGTACTTGCCGTCCTCGCCGCGCCGGGCGTGTATCTCGTACTTCTCCCGCATCTCCTTGACGGAGAAGAACGGGACGGCCAGCCGCCAGCCCAGGGCCGTCTCCGGGGCGTCCGGGTCCATGGCCCGCTCCCCGTGCTCCAGCACCACAGCGGTGAGCACAGCGTCCACAAGGGCCTGGGTCTCCTGGTTTCCGACATCCGCCTGGGCCAGGGCCTCCCGCAGCTTCTCGTTCTCCTTGGCCGTGTCGGCCACCTTCTTGCGCCAGCGCCCCAGCTCATGCTCCAGGCGCTTGATCTTATCGACGTTTCTTTCCATGTCACTCCGTCCTCTCGTAGTATTTCAGCAGGTTGGCGGCCACCGTGCAGCTTTTCCAGTCCTGGAGGTTGGCGCAGTAGCGGTCCGCGTACTCGGCCAGAGCCTCCCGGTCCGGGAAGCTCATGCAGCCGCCCTCGCAGCGGACGCACAGCCGCTCGTCCCAGCGAAAGAACGGGCACGCCCAGGTCTTGTGTGAGTAGCCAGCCATTTGTCCGCCCCCTTGCTCATTCCGTGATCTGTCGCTGTCCTGCCGTGCTGCCCGGCAGGCCGATGGGGTTCTTCCGCAGCATCGTCTCGTAGGTTTGCTCAAAGCGCTCCATCTCGAAGTATTTCTTGTCCGGCGGCATGAACGCGTCGATGCCGCCCATGGCCTCGATGACCTTCTGGGTCCTGGTGGGCATCCCCTCCAGCGCCTGCTCTTTCGTCCGGCCAGCCAGCCGGGCCAGTTGCAGCTCGTTGCGGGCCATCAGGTAGGCGTTGCTGATTTCCGATTTGATCTCGTGCAGAACGGCCTCCGCCGCCTCCCGCATCTCCGCGATGGTCGGAGGGAATTTGCAGGTCTGGCACACCCGGATGACTGCCTGCTGGGCCGCCCAGAAGTCGATGTCCCGCAGGCAGGTGGTCCAGAGCGTGATGGTCGGGGCCAGCTTTGCCTTTAGGCTGTCCTTGTCCGGGGCCTTGAACATCTCCGCGTTGGGATAGGCCATCATCAGCACCGCGAAGATTTCCGTCACTTCCGCCCTGGTCATAGGCCGCTGAACTCGTCGTGCAGGTCTCGCAGGGCGTCCATCTTCTCGCCCGTGCTGGCCTGCTGGGGTCTGCCGTTGCGGCTGGGCTGGTAGGACCTGTCGTCCTTGAGGGCGAACACGCCTGCCCAGCAGTGGTCCTCGCTCTGGTGCAGAATGGCGATCTGGGCATCCCGGTCTCCGGGGGCCAGCTTCTCCAGTTCCGTGACCAGGCGCTTCTTGGCCTGGTCCGTCATCGGCTTTTTGATCTTGTTCCGCATCGCCTCGAAGCCTTGCAGAGCGGAAAGCAGGTCAGCGTCGCCGGAGGCGAAGTCCGTAAAGATAGTTTCCTTTGCTTTCTTTTCCTCTGCTTTGCTTTGCTTTTCTTTACTCTGCTTTGCTTTTCTTTTATTTGCATCGGTTTGCTCTGCATTTGCATTACTTGTGGATGCTCCGCTGCCGTCGTCGGCCTTGCAAGGCTGATTTTTCCAGCGTTTTTGCGCCGCCTCCCGGCGGAGGTTGGAGATGTCGTCCACCTTCCCCATGCGTCGGAGAAGGGAAGCGGAGTAAAGATACTCGCCGTCGTTCACCAAAAGCGTGCTGCCGTTTTCTGCAAACTCTGTGCAGCAGTCTGTGATGATCTGCTCCAGGCGGGATGCTTCCACCTGCATTTGCATAGCAAGTGTATTCCAGATGTACTTGTTCACGGACAGCCGGTACTCCGGCTGCTCCCGGAGTATCTCCACCAGCATGAAGTACACCCCGTACCCCTCCGCCCCGTAGACGGAGCGGAGGGCCAGGATTTTGGGGTCGTTGCGGGCGTTGCAGTCGTGGGAGAAGAAATAGGCGTCTTTCTCGTTGGTCTTGGGCATACGGATGCCTCCTTACGCAAGCGCCTGCTGCCCCGTTGCATCCTCGAAGATGCCGTCGGGCAGCTCCGGCGCGGTATTGCTGCTGGGTTCAATGACCTCCCCGGTCTCCGGGTTGGCCTCTGGAAGGGCCTCTGGCGCGTTTTCGGGAGCATCCAGGTAATTCTTGCTCCCGTCGGTGCCGATGGCCGCCTCGTCGCTTGCAAGGGCTTTCTGGAGGTCAATGGACATGATGCCCCACTTGCTGATAAGCTGGCGCAGCATCGTCTTGCAGGCCATCCCGTCGAAATCCTTGTACCAGAAGGAGGAATACTTCCACTCGTCGCCCTTGGGGTAATTGCCCGCCACGAAGTCGGCGTAGGACACGCGGCTGTACCGGGGGTCCTGGGCCTCGCGGGCCTCCAGGTGGAACGCCTGGGAGTAGCGGTCCGCGTGGGCCAGCATCTTGTCCTTGCTCCAGTACAGCACCTTGCGGAAGCCGTTGTTCAGCTCGAAGTAGGCGTAGTAGCCCACCACGGGGCGGCTCTCCCGGTCTCCGTCGTCCTCCAGGAACTCCAGGATGGGGCGGCGGGTGAAGCGGTCCCGGCCTCTGTACTCGCCCTCCACCACGGGGAACGCGTCGATGTCCAGGTATTGGCCGCTGCGCTCCGCAAGCTGGATGTAGCCCTTGTAGCCGAGTTGGAACTGGGCCACGGTGCCGCGCTTCTTGTCCTTGTAGGGGACCATGTAATACTGGCCGAGCTGCGGGGAGGGGGACAGGTTCAGGCTCTCACCCAGCAGGGCGGCGGTCAGCACCGTCCCGGCGTCGCACTCCTGGAGGGACGGGTTTACGGCCACGGCGGAGCTGATGGCAGCCACGAAGCGCCGGGCGCGGTCCGGGTCTCCCAGGGTGTCGTTCACGAGCTTCTGGTACATCGGCGTCTGGATAGCCACGCTGAACTTGGGCTTGCCGCCGCTGCGGCTCTGCAAAGAATTGTTCACGTCCATGATTAAATCCTCCTATACGAAATGTTCCGTTCTTTCAGCCAGCGGGAAAGCTCCGCCGCCTGGTCCTTTGTCACCTGGCACTCAAAGCGCAGCAGGTAGATGGTCTCCTCCACGGCCTCACCGCCGCCGGGTTCCCAGGTCCCGGCCTGGGCCGCATTGGCAGCGGGGTCCGGGGTCTGCTCTGCGCCCCGCGTCGCCTCTGCCTCGCGCTGTTCCTCTGCCAGGTTGGCGGCCTGGGCGGCCCGCTGGGCCTCGTATTCCCGCAGGCGCTTGGCCCGCTCCTGGAGGCGGGAGCGCTCCATCAGGGCCTCGTTCAAGTCCAGGTGCTCCAGGTACTTGATCTTAACGGCCTCGGCAAACTCGCTCTCCACGGTAGCCAGGACCTCCAAATCGGACGCGGCCTTGTCCTCCGCCGTGACGATGGCCTCCCGGACCTTCTTCATGGTCACGCTGGTGTTGTACCAGGTGTCCTGCCACAGCTTCTCAAAGGGGAGCAGCGCCCGCAGCTCGCCCACGGTCTCCTCGTAGATTTCCAGGATAGCGGCCCGCTTGTCCGCCCGGCGCTTCTCCTCGTACTCCTTGAGCTGCGCGTCGATGGCGGCGATGGGCTGGTCAATAAGGCCCACCAGCTCCTTCACCTTGGCCTCGAAGTCGGTGTACGGGGCCATGCACTCGCGCTTGACCTCCTTGCGCTTGTTCTCCAGGGCCTCCCGCAGCTTGTTCAGCTTGGCGCGGTCCTCCTTGGCACCCTTGATGCCGTCCTCTGTTACCACCAGGCCGGTGTACAGCGCCAGGCTCTCCGCAAGCTGGCCTTTCAGCTCCTCAAAGTTGAAGTCTATCGTCTTGGGCAAAGTCTCCAGGCTGTTGCCCATCACAAATTCCATGCTCATGTTGTCCTCCTGTTCAGATAGGCGGGAGCTTGAGGTTTGGTTTCTGCCGCTGCTCCACGCAGCGCCAGAAGGGGACCGCCTCCCGCCGGATGATGGCGATGTCGTCCTCGGCATCCGCCCGTTCGATTTTGTAGTGCCGGGTCTCTTTCCGGTCCTCGCCCTCCGCCGTGGTATATTTGATCTGGGCCAGCAGTTCCACGAACTGCCACCCGGCGGCAAGCATCTGCTGGCACACCTGGGCGTAATACTCCGTGGGGATGCGCCCCTTCCAATGGGTCCAGCCGGTGGAGGAGAGGATTTCCGTGGTTTTGATCTCCAGGCCGCCCAGCCGCCCGGTGGCGGTTTCCTCCAGCTCCCCGTCCGGGGTGCAGGTGATGAAGGGCAGGTCCTGGTGTTTGATGATCTTGTAGGGGGTGAAGCTCACCCGGTATTCCGGGTGGTCCAGGGCGAAGAAGGAGCGCAGCAGCGGCTCCGCGTCGTTGCCGTAGCGCACATAGGGCTTGTCCCCAATGTCCTCCGGGATGACCAGCCCGCACTTCTCCTCCCAGAGCTGTACGTTGGTTTTCCAGGGGGAGAGGCCCAGGAGGGCGGCGGCGTCAGACGCCCCCAGCCCATCCTTGCGGGCCTCCAGCCATTCCGCCCGGTCCTTGCAGATGATGACCTGCGGTGTCACGGCTGGTCGGCCTCCGCCTCAATGCGCTGTTCCAACCGGAGCAGTTTCAGAATTTCTTCCTCCGTTGGGTCCCCGAAAATAAGGCAAAGCTGGTTGAGCATAATGCCCACGTCAGCCATTTCCTCCCGGATGTCGGACACGATCTGCTCGTAGTCGCCCTGGCCGGTGAGGTAGTGGCGCAGCCACTTGGTCAGGGCCTTGGTCAGCTCGCTTAATTCCTCAATGGCGACAACACTCTGCGCCTCCTCGCCCCAGGTCTTGATTGCTCCCTCCAGAATTTTGGCCTCTCGTTCCTGGGTCATTTCCATTTCCTTGCTCATACTGTTTTGTCCTCCTTTTTCTTACTGCGGCTTCTTGCCGCGTATTCTGCCAGCAACCGCTTGAGGGCTGCGTCATGCCAGCTTTGCCAGGACGAATACCCGCACACCTGGAGCAGATCGTCCGGCAGGCTTGCCGCGAACTCGCGGCTGATGCGGTAACACTTGCGGAAGCGCCCGGTGGGTGCGGTGGGCGGTGCGGTCTCCGTCTCGCTGGCCTCGCTGCGGCTCTCTGCTGTCGGCAGCGCCCCCAGCAGGTCCAGGTCCTCCGCGTCGTAGAGTTCCGTCCTGGACGCTCCCAGGACATCCTCCAGGGCCTTGAGCTGGTCCGGCGTCGGCAGGCATACGCCCTTCTCATACCGGCTTACCATGCCCACGTCAGCCCTGGGTTCCGTTTCTTTCAGTCTGGCGGACACCTGCGGCTGGGTCAGACCCAGCACCATCCGCCGCTCTTGTAGTCGGTTCATGCTCTGCCTCCTCTATCAGTCTGATTTGTTGGAAGAAGGGGAAGAACTGGGGCGGGCACACCGCGTTTCCGAGGCATCTAACTCTGTCCATCCAGTTGGGAAGCCCATCAACCATTCGGCCCATTCCGGGTTCAGATTTCCAGTATCCCCCCCGCCAGGTAAGCCACTTTCTGGCATAGAAGCAATGACCTGGTAGATGTCGCGTCCCTCCGCAGGTGCCGGGCCAGCCCCGCCGCGTCCATCGCCGTCGGCGTGGGCCACGATTGCAAATCGGTATCTTTGGTGCGGAGCGCCGACGCCGCGAGCTGGAACCATAAACGCCCGTGCGGTGTAGCCTTTACTTTCCAGGTCAGAAAGCACATCGTCGAGCGCCAAATTGAGGATGTTAGCAACATTCTCTCCAATGACCCAAGTGGGCCGCAGCTCGTCGATAACTCTAAGCATCTCCGGCCAGAGGTAGCGGTCATCGCTCTTGCCTCTGCGCTGTCCGGCTTTGGAGAAGGGTTGGCACTGGAAGCCGCCGGAAATAATGTCAACTGTTCGTAGTCCGGTCCGTTCACAGAAACTCTCCTTTGTCAAAGTCCGAATGTCCCGCCAGCGTGGAACGTCCGGCCAATGTTTCTCCAGGACCCTGGTGGGGTAGTCGGCCCACTCGCATTGTCCCACGGTGTGGAAGCCTGCCCACTCGGCGGCCAGGTCCAGGCCGCCGATGCCGGAAAACAGGGAAAGGTGGGTCAGTTCCATATCAAGGCCCGCCTATCCGTCGTAGCAGCCGCACGGAGCACCGCAGAGGCAGCCGCCGGGGCTGTCTGGGAATAATTCATCGAAGGTGATTTGCGCGTCCTCGAATGCCTTATTCTCCATAAACTCGTCGTGATAGCGCTCCCAGGACCAATTACGGCCCAGCCCCTTGACGCTCGTGTTGGTCGCTGCGGACCCGTGCTCAAGCGCTACCGCCCGGCGGAACAGGTCCGGGTACTTCTCCCACAGCGCTTGTATCTCCTTCTTTTTCATGGAGGGGCAGAAGAAGCAGGAGCTTTTCCCTGGCTTCGGAAGCCCGGCCCGCTCAATTACTCGCACGCACTCCTCGCGGGTCCAGCCCCAAACGTAGAGCGGATAGTGTTTCTCGTACTTCTTGTCCGCTTCATCAATGGGGGCTGCGTGCTGGATGCGCCGGGTCTCTCCGGCATCGTAGCCGATGAACTTATGGACGCGTTGGCCGCTGGCCCACACATCCTTGCAAGGTTGGTAGTTGTTGCAGAACTTTTCTTGCGTGCTGATCTTGTGCTTGAGGGAGCAGCGCTTGAAACCGTAGGCAATGGATGGGAGGGTCCCACTGTTGATGCACTCCTGTTCCAGCGTTAGGCGGTTGCCGTCCTTGTCGTGGTACTGCACGGAGATGATTTGCGGAAGCCCGTGCTTTTCCAGCCAGCCGTTGAAGATTTCGATGAATTTGTAGGTGTGCGGCTGTTCTCCGCCGGTGTCTGCAAATAAAATCAAATCAATCGGAATTTTGTGGAGGTACATTCCGATTATCATTGCGGTGCTGTTGGTCCCGCCGCCGAATGAAACGATATTCATTTCCGGTCACGCTCCTGGGTCAAGATTGCGGCCAGCTCCACGGCCCGCACATCAGCTTTGGGGAACAGGTCAAAAACCTTCTCCCATGCAGCCTCCAGCCCGTTGGCTGAAACCGTTGCACCGGTTCTTTCCCCGGTGGTGTAGGTGATGATTGCGGCATATTTCATAGTCAGTCCTCCTCATACGGGCTTTCCAGGGACCAGTCCCAGGTCTGCCCGCCTTGCCATTCCGTGGTGAAGTAGTTGTGTGCGCCGTCTCCGGTGAAGTACAGGTACTCCTTCGGCAGCACCCGGCCCACGCTGCCCACGCACTCCTTCTCGGCCATCCAGCGGGCCAGCACATCCTCCACCAGGGCCAGGATGTCCGGGTCCACCGGGTTGCTGGGGTCGTAGCCGTAGAACTGGCAGGGCTGGGTCGTGATGCCCTCCACCGTGTCGGCCCAGAAGCGGTCCCCGCTGTCGTAGCGGTTCAGCACGCACCAGATCGTGGCCGCCTGTTCCGTGGTGGAGCAGCCCCGTGCCTCGCCCCACACCATCTTTGCCAGGGCTACCTTGGACGCCTCCATCGGGTCGATGGCCTCCTGGTCCTCAAACTCCAGCGTGATGGGTTCCAGCGTGGGTGTCTCCGCCGGAAGCGCCGTTGCCGTCACTGGCACGGTGGCCTCTGGTGTCTCCGGCTCTTGTGTACGCCCGCTCCAGGCGAACGCCGCAGCCACGGCCAAAAGGGCCAGCGCCAGGCAGGCGGCTCTCTGCGTCACGGCCCTGCGGCGGCGCTGCTGCCGCCTCCGCCGTTCAGTCCGGGTCATAGGTGCTTCTCCTGCGGCGGTACAGCTCGTCGATAAGGTCCGTGTCGCTGTAATCGGCCAGCGCCTTGCCCTCGTCCTCGGTCTCAACCGATACAAGGATAGAGGATTTCAGATACAAAGCGGGACGCGGCGCGAAGTAGGCGTTCCACACGACGTAGTAGTACGCGGTGCCGTCGGTGTCGATGAAGTACGCGCCGTTGTCATTCGAGAACGGGGAGCTGTTGGTTGTCCAGCCCGTTGCCAGCCAATAGGGCTTGGAGGTCAGCGGCAGGATGCTGCGGTGCTTGCGGTACTCGTCAATGGTCAGCGCCCGCACGACGGCCAGGGGCTTGCCGTAGTCCGTCATGCCGTCCATGGTGGTCAGGTCGATGGGCCGCTCCACTACGGCGGAGAAGATGGCCGGGTGCTTGTCCCGCAGCCAGCGCTCCACGGTTTTGGAAAGCAGGCTGCCCGCGTAGTTGTTGCGGTCCTCGCGCTCGGCGTCGTCATCCTCGAACTGGCAGCACTCCGGCAGCGTGTCGGCGGCCACCGCAAAGGCGGCGTCCAGGTCGTCCTCCAGCTTCACAAACTCCACACCGTCGAGGGTGAAGCGTTCGCCCCGACGTACCTGTGCCAGGGCCAGGTCCTTCATTTTCATGTCCTTGTCCTCCTCTTTAGTTTACTGGCCGCTCTCGGCGGTCGTGGTGGTCCGCCGGTTGCCCCGGCGGCGGATTGCCTCTTGAAACGTCCTTTGAGCCAGGCGGGGGTCATACTCCGGGCGCTGGTTCTTGTCCAGCTTGCCCGTGTCGCCTCGTCGCAGCTCCTCATAGATCGTTGCGGGGTGGCATCCGATTTTGTAGGCGATGTCCAGCACGCGGGCTTCCTCCTGGTACATCTTTGCGATTTTCTTTCGGTCCTGGAAATCCAGGTACTTGCAGGCCATCACGCGCACCCCCTTTCCTGGGAAAAAATAAAGCCCGAAGGACTGTTTCATCCTTCGGGTTTTACGATAGCATTTGCGTTTCGGCATTCGCGATGAAAAATTGCTTGCAAGTGCGCAAAAGTCATGGTATCATACCATGGTATGCAGCGGTATCGAAGTGGTTATAACGGCCCTGACTCAAAATCGTGTCGGTCGCTTTCCGGGGTGACCTCGCAAACCCTTGATACTTCGGGCT